>Ga0209455_1000242_pt1 | contig 68131 bp, 56 predicted proteins | sample AraplaCol_mCL_r2_FD_184275 | JGI IMG/M metagenome (GOLD analysis project Ga0209455, IMG submission 184275) | Arabidopsis root microbial communities from North Carolina, USA - plate scrape CL_Col_mCL_r2 (SPAdes) (version 2) | ecosystem: Host-associated > Plants > Roots > Endosphere | place: USA... | reverse complement strand
GTCAGGGCGGAGCCGCGCAGTTCCTTATCGACGCTGTTGGGCAGGGTGGGGGCAGTCTCTGCCAGTCGGTCCAGGCCGATGTCCGGAATCAGGCCCTCCACCCCAACACCCACACCATACAAGCCGGTTCCCGCGCTCCCTTGAATCTCCGTTGGAGCGATTGGGCGGCAGCGCCGGTGACATCGCGGTGCCGAGGTTGTCGCTAGAGGGCTAGATCCATGTAGCGGATCTGGTTTCGGAACGCCTCGGGCATCTCGACCGGATAGGGCGCGCAGTCGACGAAGCCCATGGCCGCGTACAGGGCCTGCGCCGAGCGCATGAACGGCAGCGTGTCGAGTCGCACGCGCCGATAGCCGAATGCGCGCGCGTCGTCCACGAGCCGGCGCGCGATGGCCTCGCCCAGCCGCCGGCCGCGCCCCGCGGGCCGCACGTAGACGCGCTTCAGCTCGGCGATGCCGTCCTCGCTGCGGCGCAGCCCGCCCATGGCGAGCAGTTCGCCCCCGGCCTCGACGAGATGGAACACGCCGCGCGGCGGCGGGTCGCCGCAGACCTTGTCGATGACGGTGGGGACATAGTCGGCCACCTCCATGCCGAGGATGTCGCGGGCCGGCACGCCGGACATCTTCTCGATCTCGGCGAACACCCAGGTCACGTACTCGACGTTGAGGTCGATGAGGGCGGCGCGGTCGGCGCGCGGGTCGGCGGCGCGGAAGACGACATCGGTCATGCCGGGATTCTGCGATATCCGCATCGCGGTGCGAAAATCGCGGGATGACGACGCTCAACGAACTCTCGATCCAGACGCCCGACGACTGGCACCTGCACATCCGCGACGGCGCTGCGATGGCGGCCGTGCTGCCCTACACGGCGCGCCAGTTCGGCCGCGCCATCATCATGCCCAACCTGCGCCCGCCGATCACGACGACTGCGCAGGCCGTGGCCTACCGCGAGCGCATCCTGGCCGCGCTGCCCGAGGGCAGCACGTTCGAGCCGCTGATGACGCTGTACCTCACCGACAACCTGCCGCCCGACGAGATCCGGCGCGCGAAGGACGCCGGCATCGTGGCCGTGAAGCTGTACCCGGCCGGCGCCACCACCAACTCCGACGCCGGCGTCACCGACCTGCGCAAGACCTACCGGACGCTGGAGGCCATGCAGCGCGAGGGCCTCAAGCTGCTGGTGCACGGCGAGGTCACCAGCGCCGACATCGACCTGTTCGACCGCGAGGCCGTGTTCATCGACGACGTGTTCCGGCCGCTGCGGCGCGACCTGCCCGAGCTGAAGGTGGTGTTCGAGCACATCACCACCAGGGAGGCGGCACAGTACGTGGCCGAGTCCGACGCGCACACCGCCGCCACCATCACCGCGCACCACCTGCTGTACAACCGCAACGCCATCTTCACCGGCGGCCTGCGCCCGCACTACTACTGCCTGCCCGTGCTCAAGCGCGAGGTGCACCGCCAGGCGCTGGTAGCCGCCGCCACGTCGGGCAGCGCCAAGTTCTTCCTGGGCACCGACAGCGCGCCGCACGCGTCGGTCATGAAGGAGGCCTCGGTCTGCGGCGCCGGCTGCTTCACGGCGCTGTCGGCGCTCGAGCTCTACGCCGAGGCCTTCGACGACGTGGGCGCGCTCGACAAGCTGGAAGGCTTCGCGAGCCACCACGGCCCCGACTTCTACGGCCTGCCGCGCAACGCCGGCACCGTCACGTTGCGCCGCGAGGCCAACGAGCTGCCCGCCAGCGTGCCCTTCGGCGACGCGCTGCTCAAGCCCCTGCGCGGCGGCGAAACCCTCGCGTGGAAGCAGGCCTGAGCCCGCCCGTCGTCAGCTTCGAGCCGGCCCTCGCGACCGACGCCGACGCGCTGGTCGCGATCCGCATCGCGGCCATGCGCGAGAGCCTGGAGCGTCTCGGCCGCTTCGACCCGCAGCGGGCGCGCGAGCGCTTCCTGGCCGGCTTCGACCCGGCCTGCACGCGCCACATCGTGGTGGACGGCCGCCGCGCGGGCTTCGTGGTCGTGCGCGCGCGGGACGACGGCCTGCTGCTCGACCACCTCTACCTGCTGCCCGCCGAACAGGGCCGCGGCCTGGGCACGGCGGTGATGGCGCCGTTGCTGGCCGACGCCGATGCGCGCGGGCTCGCGATGCGCGTTGGCGCGCTGCGCGAGAGCGCGGCCAACCGCTTCTACCAACGCCTCGGCTTCGTGCACGAGCGCACGTCCGACTGGGACGAGCACTACCTGCGGCCGGCGCGCCGTTGAGCGCCCCAAGCCCGTGCGTGCCGCCCGGGCACTCGCCGCATGGGACAATCCGCCCCGTGGAGCGAGCCAGACCGCCGCTGGTACAACCGCCGAAAGGCCGTACTGGAGGAAGGTCCGGACTGCACAGGGCAGCGCAGCAGCTAACGGCTGTCCGCCGAGGGCCGCAAGGTTCGAGGCGAGGATCAGAGCAACAGAGACGAGCCGATTCAGTTCGGGTGAAACGGGCAATCTCTGCGCGCAGCAACATCAAGTAGGCGGACGACGACCTGGCCCGGGGAGTCCGCGGGTAGATGGCATCGAGCCGTGCTGGCGACAGCCGGCCCAGACGAATGGCGGTCACGGCGCGGACGCCTGCAAGGGCGGCCGCGACGCACAGAATCCGGCCTATCGGCTCGCTTCACAATTAATTCCATGGCGGCACGCCTCCGAAGCGGGCCGCGCCAGAGACGCTTTTCCCCTGCATGAATCCTGACGCCGCCACACTCTGGCGCCGACCACGCTCGGCGTTGGCGGCGCTGCTCGCTTGCCTGGGGATGCTGGGCGCGTTCTCCATCGACACCTACATCCCGGCGTTCTCGGGCATCGCGCGCGCGCTCGACGCGACGCCCGTGCAGATGCAGCAGACGCTGTCGGCCTACCTGTTCGGCTTCGCGGTGATGAACCTGTTCCACGGCGCGCTGGCCGACAGCTTCGGCCGGCGGCCCGTGGTTCTGTGGGGGATCGGCATCTTCACGCTGTCCTCGCTGGGCTGCGCCGCGTCGCAGACGGTGGGCCACCTGATCTTCTTCCGCCTCGCGCAGGGCATGAGCTCGGGCGCCAGCATGGTGGTGGGCCGCGCCATCATCCGCGACATGTTCCCGCCCGACGAGGCGCAGCGCGTGATGTCGCAGGTCACCATCTACTTCGGCGTCGCGCCGGCCATCGCGCCCATCGTCGGCGGGCTGCTGCTGGTGCACTTCGGCTGGCACTCGGTGTTCATCTTCCTCGTGCTCGTGGGCATGGCGCTGTGGCTGCTCAGCTGGCGGCTGCTGCCCGAGACGCTGCACGCCACCCAGGTCCAGCCCTTCCATCCCGCGCACCTGCTCAAGGGCTACTGGGAGATGTTCTCGAGCCCGCGCTTCCTCGCGCTGGCGCTGGCCTCGGGCGTGCCGTTCAACGGGATGTTCCTGTACATCCTGTCGGCGCCCGTGTTCCTGGGCGACCTGCTGCACCTGCCGCCCACGCACTTCTTCCACCTGTTCCTGTTCACCATCGGCGGCATCATGTGCGGCGCCTTCCTGTCCGGCAAGCTGGCCGGCCGGATGCCCGCGGCGCGCCAGATCCGCATCGGCTTCACGATCATGTTCACCATCGCGGTGATCAACCTCGCGCTCAACCTGCTGTTCACGGCGCAGGCGTGGTGGGCCATCCCGCCGATCGGCATCTTCTCGTTCGGCTGGGCGCTGATGGTGCCGGTGGTGACGCTGCTGGTGCTGGACCAGGCGCCGCTGCGGCGCGGCATGGCCTCGTCGCTGCAGGCCTGCATCGGCAGCGTGGCCAACGCCTTCGTCGCCGGCGTGATCTCGCCGCTGGTGATGCACTCCACCGTGCTCCTGGCGCTGGCGTCGCTGCTGATGTCGTGCATCGGCATGGTGGCCTGGTTCTTCGTGCGCCATGGCGTGATCGAAGACCAGAAAACCGAAAGCTGAAGCTCAACTTTCGGCCGCGGTTGCCGATCTCATGGGGGCACGTCGTCCGTGCGGAGCCCGTCATGTCGTCTCGCCTGTCCCTTTCCCTCGTCGCCGCTGCCGCCGCCCTCGCCTCGGCCGGCGGCGCTTCGCTTGCGGCCGAGGCGGGCGCGGGGGTCGTCGTCGCCCAGCTCGGGCCCACGTCGCCCGGCTTCAAGATGACCGTCAACCGCGGCGAGACCGGTGCGCCCGAGGCGACGGCGATCGGTGCCATGCCGATCGAGAAGAAGTCGGCCAGGAGCGCCGAGTGGCGCAGCGGCGCGTCGCACCCGTCCTCCGAGAACGACGAGGACGGGAAGGGCGCCAGGAACGGCGAGGCCAGGAAGAAGGACGCCAAGGCGGCCGACGAGAAGAAGCCCGCTGACGCGAAGACACGCGAGGCGGCGACCAGGGCCGAGCCGGCCAGGGCCGCCGCGAGCGGCAGCGCCATGGACCAGCTGCGCGAGAGGCTCGCCGCCAAGCTCGGCGCGAAGCCGGCGGCCGACGGCAAGTTCGCCATGCAGGTGTCCAACCGCGGCGAGAGCGGCGAGAACGTGATCACCGCGGTGCGCCCCGGAGCCGCCGCGCACCGGGCCAGGCGCCCGGCGTCCGCGGTCGCGAGCGACGCCAACCTCGACATCGCGGCCAACGGCGGCCAGTCGCTGCTGCCCACGCACTGGGACTACACCGGCAGCGACGGCCCGGACGCCTGGGGCAGGATGCGCCCCGAGTACGACAAGTGCGCCACCGGCAACCGCCAGAGCCCGATCGACATCCGCGGCGGCATCGCCGTCGACCTGGAGCCGATCAAGTTCGACTACCGGCCGAGCGCGTTCTCGGTGATCGACAACGGCCACACGGTGCAGGTCAACGTGGAGCCGGGCAACTCCATCACCATCACGGGCAGGCGCTACGAGCTGGTCCAGTTCCACTTCCATCGCCCGTCCGAGGAACGCATCGACGGCCGCCAGTACGACATGGTGGCCCACCTGGTGCACAAGGCCCTGGACGGCCGCCTGGCCGTGGTGGCGGTGCTGCTGGACCGCGGCAGCGCGCAGGCCATCGTGCAGTCGGTGTGGAACAACCTGCCGCTCGAGAAGGGCGACGAGGTGCGCGCCGGCACCCGCATCGACCTGTCGCAGCTGCTGCCCGAGGACAAGCGCTACTACACCTACATGGGCTCGCTCACCACGCCGCCGTGCAGCGAGGGCGTGCTGTGGATGGTGATGAAGCAGCCGGTGCCGATCTCGCCGGAGCAGGTGGCGATCTTCTCGCGCCTGTATCCGATGAACGCGCGGCCGATCCAGCAGGCCGACGGCCGGCTGATCAAGGAATCGAACTAGCCGGTTATCCTGGCGGCGTCCACTCCGGAGCGCCGACATGAAACCCATCCGACTCCTCGTCATCGCCGGCAGCGAACGCGCCGGCGCCTACAGCCGCCGCCTCGCGCGCGTGGCCGCGGCTGCCGCGCGGCGCGATGGCTGCGACGTGACCGAGCTCGACCTGCGCGCCCTCGCGTTGCCGATCTACGACGGCGACATCGAGCACGCCGGCGGCGTGCCCGCGCCTGCGCTGCAGTTGCGCGACGCGCTCGCCGGCCACGACGCGCTGCTGCTGGTCACGCCCGAGTACAACGGCTTTCCTACGCCGCTGGTGCTCAACGCGTTCGACTGGATGTCGCGCATCCCGGCCACGGCGCCCGGCGGCGCCGGCCTGGCCGCCACGGCCAACAAGCCGGCGGCGCTGCTGTCGTCCTCGCCCGGCCCGCTGGGCGGGCTGCGCTCGATGAACCTGCTGCGCCAGTACCTGCAGGGCGCCTTCGCGATGATCGTCGCGCCGCAGCAGTTCGCGCTGGTCAAGGCGGGCGAGGCCTTCGACGAGGCCGGCGCGCTGAAGGAGGCGAAGTCGCAGCAGATGGTGGAGGGCGTGCTCGCGGCCATCGGCGACCTGGCCACGGCGTTGAAGGCCCGCTGATCGTGCGGCCGGCCACAATGGCGGCTGCACGAGACCCGCTCCCATGGCCAAGAAACCCGCCTCGCCACCCGCCTTCCTGCGCCCGCCGACGTTCGGCGCGATCCCCACGCTGGACCAGTTGATGGCCCAGGCCCAGGCCCTGCACCACGGCGGCCGCATCGCGCAGGCTGAAGCCCTCTACCGCGAGGTGCTGCGGCGTTCGCCGCGCCATGTCGACGCCTTGCACGGCCTCGGGATGCTGGCCTTCCAGGCCGGCCATCCGCAGGCGGCGGCCGACCTCATCGCGCAGGCGCTGGCGGTCGACCCGCGCGACGCGAGCGCGCACGGCAACCTCGGCTACGCGCTGCACACGCTGGGCCGCCACCACGACGCGCTGCAGAGCCTGGAGCGCGCGCTGGCGATCCAGCCCGACATGCTGGAGGCGCTCAACAACCGCGGCAACACGCTCGGCGCGCTGGGCCGCCACGAGGAGGCGATCGCGTCGTTCGATCGCGCGCTGGCGCTGCGGCCGGACTACGTCGAGGCGGCCTACAACCGCGGCAACGTGCTGCACGCGGCCGGCCGGCTGGCCGACGCGCTGGCGGCCTACGACGCGGTGATCGCGCGCCGCGCGGACGTCGCTCAGGCCCACAACAACCGCGGCCGCGTGCTGCAGGACCTGGCCCGCCACGACGAGGCGCTCGCGAGCTACGAGCGCGCCGTCGCGCTGGTGCCCGCCTACGCGAACGCCATCGTCGGCCGCGGCACGGCGCGGCTCGCGCTGGAGCGGCCCGCCGAGGCGCTGGCCGACTTCGACGCGGCGCTGCGCCTGGAGCCGCAGAACGCGTCGGCGCACGAGGGCCGGGGCGGCGCGCTGCTGGCGTTGCGCCGCCACGAGGACGCGCTGCGCGCCTTCGGCCGCTGCCTGGAGCTCGATGCCACGCGCCTGGACGCCCGCATCCAGCGCGGCAACGTGCTGGCCGCGCTGCGCCGGCCCGCCGAGGCCATCGCCGATTTCGACGCGGTGCTCGCGGTCACGCCCGACGCCGCCGGCGTCGTGTGCAATCGCGGCAACGCGTTGCTCGACCTCAAGCGCTACGACGAGGCGGCGCTCGCGTTCGAACGCGTGCAGGCGCTGGACGCGGCCTGGCCGTACGTCGTCGGCAAGCGCCTCTACGCACAGACCATGGCCTGCGACTGGCGCGGCCTCGACGCGCTCGCCGCCCAGGTGGCGCAAGGGCTGGCCGACGGCCGCCCGGCCATCGAGCCCTTTGCGTACGCGGCCATCGCCACCGATCCGATGGCCGCGCGGCGCTGCGCCGAGCTGTTCGCTGCCGACCAGTTCCCGGTGCAGCCTGCGCGGGTGGCGCCCGGCACGCGGCTCGCGAACACGAAGATCCGCATCGGCTACCTCGGCGGCGAGTTCCGCAACCAGGCCACGTCCATCCTCGCGGTGGAGCTGTTCGAGCTGCACGACCGCGAGCGCTTCGAGGTCGTCGCGTTCGACAACGGCTGGGACGACGGCAGCGCGCTGCGCCGGCGCCTGGACGCCGCGCTCGACGAGATCGTGGACATCTCGACGCTCGCCGACGACGCGGCCGCGCAGGCCATCGCCGACCGCCGCATCGACATCCTCGTGAACCTCAACGGCTGGTTCGGCCTGGGCCGCACCGGCGTGTTCGCGCGCCGGCCGGCGCCGGTGCAGGTGAACTACCTCGGCTTCCCGGGCACGCTGGGCGCGCCCTACCTGGACGCGATCGTCGCCGACGCGCACGTGATTCCCGAAGGCGAGGAGGGCGCCTACGTCGAGCGCGTGCTGCGCCTGCCGCACAGCTACCAGCCCAACGATCGCCGCCGCGCCATCGCCGCGCCGCCCGCGCGCGCCGAGCTGGGCCTGCCGCCGGATGCGGTGGTGTTCGCGTGCTTCAACAACACCTACAAGATCATGCCGGCCACGTTCGCGGCGTGGATGCGCATCCTGGCCGGCGTCGACGGCAGCGTGCTGTGGCTGCTGCAGGACAACGACGCGGCGACCGCCAACCTGCGCGCCGCCGCGGTGGCCCATGGCATCGGGCCGGAACGCCTGCACTTCGCGCCGCGCATCCGCCTGGCCGAGCACCTCGCGCGCCACGCGTGCGCCGACCTGTTCCTGGACACGCTCCCCTACAACGCGCACACCACCGCCAGCGACGCGCTGTGGGCCGGGCTGCCGGTGCTGTCATGCCGCGGCAGCACGTTCCCCGGCCGCGTCGGCGCGAGCCTGCTCGACGCGCTGGGCCTGGCCGGCGAACTGCTGGTGGAGGACGCGGCGAGCTACGAGTCGCGCGCCATCGCGCTCGCGCGCGACCCCGCGCGCCTGGCCGGCGTGCGCGCGCGTCTCGCACACGCGCGCACGACCGCGCCGCTGTTCGACACGCCCGCCTACGCGCGTGCGCTGGAGCAGGCCTACGAGTCGCTGCTGCCCTGGGAGTCCGCGCGATAGTCGAGCAAGGCGGAGCGCCTTCGTGGGGCTGACTGGAACCTCCCTCGCGGAGGGAGGCTGGAGGGTGCGGTCGAACGTGCTGGAGCTCCCTCTTGGAGGGGGCTCGGGGGAGTCGTGCGTACAACCGCCGGCTAGCCGGCGGCGGTCTCGCGCCGCAGCTGCACCACCTGCGTCGTCACCATGTGCGACATCACGGCGGCCACCTCCTCGGCGTCGAGCGCGGCGTCGTCCACCAGCAGCTCCTGCGCCGAGTACATCACCTCGATGGCCAGGCGCGACACGAGGCGCACGCGCGCCTGCGGCACCGCGGGCCAGGCCACCGCGAAGGCCGCCACCAGCAACCCGGTGACGTGCTCGTGCGACTCGATGCGCACCGGTGCCAGCGACGGCACCGCGCGCAACGCCCGCGTGATCCACTCGCCGGCGACCGCCTTGCGGGTGACCGCCAGCGTGTCGAGGAACAGCTGGCGCAGGCGCTCCTCGAACCGGGCCGCCGGCAGCTTCATCGTGGCCGGCGCGGACCAGGTCTCCAGCAGCTCGTTCTGGCTCATCATCAGCCGCACCCCGAGCTCGGCCAGCACCGCGTACTTGTTCGGGTAGTAGCGGTAGAGCGCGGGCGGCGACAGCCCGGCACGCTCGCAGATCAGGTTGGTCGACAACCGCTCGATGCCCACCTCGCCCAGCAGGTTGGCCGCCGCGTCCAGGATGCGCTCGCAGGTTTCCAGCGCTCGCGTCTGAGTAGGCGCTCGCTTTCTGTCGAGTTCAACGCCGCCGTTCACGGGCGTCGGCGAATCTGCGGGGGCTTTGGTCTTGCGCGGCATGTCGGTGGTGGGGGTGGGTCGGGGGGGCAGTGTATCCACGGTGTAGGCAAGGCCCGTCGCGGCCAATACAGTAGCCATGACTATGGTGTTCCTGTTATCAAATTTTGCAATTCAGGGAAAGCACCAAAGTCAATAACGGTAGCTGTTGCTATCTTTTGAGCTGTCGCATCCACACCCGGAGGCGCGCCGCCAGCGAGGATCCCATGCATTCGAATCGCCAGCCCCGACTTGTCCCGATTCTTGCCGCTTCGGCGCTCGCCGCGCTCGCGGCGATGGGCGGTTGCGGCAAATCCTCCACGGATCCGAACGCCCGCGTCGGCGACCTGCCGGTGGACGCGGCCTTCGCCAAGAAGCTGCAGGAGAAGCTGCTCGACGCCAAGCCCGGCTCGGTCATCGAGATCCCCGCCGGCCACTACCACCTCGACCGCGGCCTGTCGCTGCGCGTCAACGGCGTCACCATCCGCGGCGCCGGCATGGAGCAGACCATCCTGTCGTTCCGCGACCAGGTGGCCGGCCCCGAGGGACTGCTGGCGCAGGCAAGCGACTTCACCATCGAGGGCCTCACCATCGAGGACACCAAGGGCGACGCGCTCAAGATCAACAGCGGCGAGAACATCACGATCCGCGGCGTGCGCGTGCGCTGGACGGACGGCCCCAAGACCACCAACGGCGCGTACGGCCTGTACCCGGTCAAGACGAAGAACGTGCTGATCGAGGACTCGCAGTCGTTCGGCGCGGCCGACGCCGGCATCTACGTGGGCCAGTCGAAGAACGTCATCGTGCGCGGTTGCCGCGCCGAGCAGAACGTGGCCGGCATCGAGATCGAGAACACGATCGACGCCGACGTGCACGACAACGTGGCCACCGGCAACACCGGCGGCATCCTCGTGTTCAACATGCCCAACCTGTCGCAGCCGGGGCACAGCACGCGCGTGTTCCACAACAAGGTGGACGCCAACAACCTCGGCAACTTCGGCGCCAAGGGCACGGCCGTGGCCAGCGTGCCTGCCGGCTCCGGCGTGGTGATCAACTCGAACTCGCTGGTGGAGGTCTTCGACAACGACGTCACCGCCAATGCCACGGCCAACGTCATCATCTCCAGCTACTTCTCCACCGGCTACTTCAACACCAGGGGCGTGCAGCCCAACTACGACCCTTACCCGCGCGGCATCCACGTGCACGACAACCGCTTCTCCGGCGGCGGCGACTCGCCCGACGGCATGGACCTGAAGGTGCTCAAGACGGCGATGTTCGGCCTCAACGGCCGTTTCCCCGACGTGCTGTGGGACGGCTACGTGGACACCGCGCGCGCCGACGTGCCCGAGGAGCGCATCTGCGTCGACGCCACGGCGTCGGGCGTGCTGAACGCCGACGGCCCGCACAAGTACAAGGACCCCAAGGTGGTCACCGACGCGGTGCGCTGCAAGCTCGCGCCGCTGTCGCCGGTCACGCTGACGCCGGCCGGCGCGGCATCGGCCGCCACGGCCTGATTCCCTTGTCGCGATGCGCCTGAATCTCGTCCTGGCCCCGGCCCTGTGCCTGCTCGCCGCGCTGGCGGGCTGCTCGCGCGCGCCGGCTCCCGTCAACTTCGTCGAACAGGGCAAGCCCGAGCACCTGTCCGAGTGGCACCTGCTCAACGTGGCCGACGGCCGCCTTGCGCCCAACGCGGGCGTGCTGCCCTACGACCTGGTCACGCCGCTGTTCTCCGACTACGCGCACAAGCTGCGCACGGTCTGGATGCCCAAGGGGGTATCGGCCATCTACACGGCCGACAAGGCGTTCGACTTTCCCGTCGGCACCGTGCTGACCAAGACCTTCTACTACCCGCGCGCCGGAGGCCCCGATGCCGTCCTCGAGACCTACGACGCGGAGCCGGGCGCACCCGCTGCCGGCCTGGATCTTTCGCGCGTGCACCTGGTCGAGACTCGCGTGCTCGTGCGTCGCGCCGACGGCTGGACCGTGCTGCCCTACGTGTGGAACGCCGACCAGAGCGAGGCCGACCTGGAGCGCACGGGCGACGAGAAGGCCCTCACCCTGGTCGATGCGCAGGGCCACGGGCAGAAGTTCACGTACGTCGTGCCCAACGAGAACCAGTGCGCCTCGTGCCACGTCACGAACCTCAAGGGCGGCGAGTTCACGCCGCTGGGTCCCAAGGCGCGCAACCTGAACCGCACGCTGGCCTATGCCGACGGCCCCTCGAACCAGATCGCGCGCTGGGTCAAGGCCGGCTTCCTCACGGGCGTGCCCGCCGGCGAACTGCCGCGGGCGGCCGACTGGCGCGACGCGCGGCAGCCGCTGGCCGACCGCGCGCGCAGCTACCTCGACGTCAACTGCGCGCACTGCCACCAGGCGGGCGGCACCGCCAGCAACACGTCGCTGCGCCTCGATTCCCTGGGGCCGACCGACTGGTCGCTGGGCCTTTGCAAGCCGTCGGTGGCCGCCGGCAAGGGCACGGGCGACCGCATCCACGACATCGTACCGGGCAAGCCGGACGATTCCATCCTGCCCTACCGGCTCGCGAGCACGGAAGGCGGCGTGATGATGCCCGAGCTGGGCCGCAGCACGGTGCACCAGGAAGGCGTGCAGCTGATCCGCGACTGGATCGCCGCGATGCCCGGACATTGCCAGGACACCACTCCCCAGAAGGACTGACATGCAACGACACCCCGCACGCCATCCGACCTCCGTCGCCCTTGCCGTGGCCGCCCTGGCCGCGGCCCTCGCGGGCGCGAGCACCGGCGCCCGCGCGCAGGCGACCGCGCCCGACGCCGCGGCCTCCGCGCCCGCCGAGGAGCCCCAGGTCGTCACCGTCACGGCGCAAGGGCGCAAGCAGGAAGTCCAGAAGGTGCCGATCGCGATCCAGCTCGTCGGTCCGCAGGACATCGCCAAGGTGGGCGCGGTCAACCTGGCGCAGGTGGCCGACTTCGTGCCGGGCCTGGCCATCGACGCGAGCCAGCCAACGCAGCCCAGCTACGCGCTGCGCGGCCTGGGCAACGGCGACTTCGGCATCGGCACCGACGCGCCGGTGGGCGTGTACGTCAACGGCGTCTACACCGGCAAGACCGGCGGCGCGCTGCTGAACTTCAACGACGTCAAGCGCGTGGAAGTGCTCAAGGGCCCGCAGGGCACGCTGTTCGGCCGCAACAGCGCCGGCGGTGCGATCTCCATCATCACCAACGATCCGGACGGCAACCGCCTGGCCTCGGGCCTGGTGCGCGTGGGCAACTACGGCACGGTGCACGCCGAGGGCGTGCTCAACCAGCCGCTGGGCGAGGACCTGAGCCTGCGCATCTCGGCGGTGGGCGAGAAGAGCGACGGCTGGGCCACCAACACCGTCGACGGCAAGAAGAACCCGCAGGCGCACACCTGGGGCACGCGCATCGGCGCGCGCTGGTCGCCTTCCGAAGACACGAGCGCCGTCCTCACGTGGGAGCACGAGGATCTGAACGAGCGGCCGCGCCCGACCTGGGCCGTGGCCACGTCGGATGGCGCCGGCGGCATCGCGTCGTGGATCGACCCGCGCCACGCGCCGCTGGCCAACGACGTGGTCGGCGGCAAGGAGGCCCGCCTCTTCAACGGCGCGAACCTGCGCATCGAGCACGAGCTCAGCGACAAGATCCTGCTGACCTCCACCACGGGCTGGCGCCACTTCAACTCCGTCAACCTCGAGGACAACGACGGCACCGCCAACCCGGCAACCTACCTGGCCACGGGCAACTTCGAGAAGAGCACCACCTTCGAGCAGGAGTTCCGCCTCAACGGCAAGAGCAAGCTGGCCGACTGGCTGGTCGGCGCCAGCTTCGCCAGCGAGCGCTCCGCGCAGACCAGCCGCGTCGACACCAACACCACCACGCTCGACCCGGTGCTCTACCAGATCCTCAACAGCGACCCGAGCACCGCGGTACCGGCGCCCCCGTTCTCGCTGCTCACCGGCATCGGCCAGATGGCCGGCATCCCGGACTTCAACCTGCTGGGCCAGGACTGGAAGGAAGGCATCCAGAACACGCTGAAGGCGCACTCCGAGGCGCTGATGGGCGACGTCATCTGGCACGTGGGCGACAAGACCAACGTGACCACCGGCGTGCGCTTCACGCAGGACACCAAGAAGTTCAGCTGGTACAACCCGCTGCGCTCGGCGCCGGGACTGGATGCGCAGCTGGCGGTGCTGTCGCCGGCGTTCTTCCAGCAGCTGGTCGACGCCGGGGCGCTCGACTCGGCCACCGCCGCGGCGCTGGCCGGGCTGGCGCAAGGGCTGCAGCAGACCAACATCGAGTTCACGAACCCAGAGTGGGCGGCCGCGCCGGTCTACACGAGCAAGACCTGGCACAACACCAGCCCGCGCCTGGTGGTCGACCACCAGCTCACGCCCGACACGATGGTCTACGGCTCCGTCACCCGCGGCTACCAGGCCGGCGGCTTCAACTCGGTGAGCACGCAGGCCAACGGCGGCCGCTTCGATCCCGAGACCATCACCAGCTACGAGCTGGGCGCCAAGGGCCGCATCGCCGAGGCCGGCATCACCTACAGCGCCGCGCTGTTCCACTACCTGTTCAAGAACCTGCAGTCGATCACGCTGGATCATTCGGCGACGGTGGCGTTCTACAACATCACGGTGAGCGACGTCGAGGCGACGGGCCTGGACGGCGAGCTCTCGTGGCAGGTCGCCGCGCCCGTGCGGCTGTACGCCAACGGCGAGTGGATCGACCAGAAGTACAAGAGCCAGACCAACGTCTCGTCGAGCCAGCCCGACCTCACCGGCCAGCCCTACGGCACGCCCAGCCTGTCGCTGGCCGCGGGCGTCGACTTCACCGTGGCGCTGGCGGGCGGCAAGGCCGACTGGTCGCTGCAGGGCAGCCACATCGGCGCCACCCGCTGCAACGCCGCGTCGGCCTCGCAGGGCAGCTGCATCACGACGCCGGTGTTCAAGGTGGGCGAGGCCCGCAACCGCGTCGACACGCGCATCGGCTGGTCGGCGCCGGCCAACACCTGGGGCGTGGCGCTGATCGTGAACAACCTGCTGGACAAGCGCTACGTGACGGGCCTGAGCAACCTGGCGGCCACCGTCGGGGTGCCGTACACGGCCTCGTACACCGACCCCCGAAAGATCCAGTTCGAATTCAGCGCCAAGCTGTAGCAGGTGCCTTTCCCGTCGCGCCTGCCTGCCGGCATCGAAGCGGGATTGTCCTTGGGGGGCGGTGGGAGCCGCCCCCGTTTCTTTTCCAGCTTTGGTGATGGCGGTGCGTGCGGGCAGGTCTTGCTTGCTTCGTGGTCGTTCGTTGTGCGTCGCTCGTCGTTCGTTTTGGGGAGGGCACGCGCTTCGCGCACGTCGAGACCATGCTTGCGCCGAGACGGGCGGGGGTCTTGCCTCCGCGTCCGCCGGCCGTCGGTTTCCCGCGCCTGGACGGCGGGGAAAACGAGGGCTTCCGCTCGAATTCTTCCGCGCGATTCCTGCGGACCGCGCCAAACGCCTGGGTCACATGCAGAGAGTGCCCTCTCCGCGTCGGTCTCCCGCGGAGTCAAACCCCCACCCGCCTCGACGCTAACAAGCGGCCCGGCGGTTGGGACAAGTTCGGCTTGGCCACTTTTTAAAAGTGTTTTGGCCTCGTCGGGCCATCGAGGCCCACCGAGGCCCGCGGCCAGCACGATCGCCGGGAACCGTGCTTGACGCGAACATCACCTCGCGGCGCCAGCACTTTTGTCCAGTTTGATGAACGGCGGCCGAACCTCTTCGGCAAGTGGCTCGGTCGGTCGCAGGAGTTCAAGACTGCGAGCGCGAAAGCGCGCGCATCGTCCATCACGAAAAGGAGCGCCGACAGCTCGACCCGTCGTTCGCGTCAAGCCCAGCTCCCTGCCAGAGCGACGGCCGCGGGCCTCGGTGGGCCTCGATGGCCCGACGAGGCCAAAACCTCTTTAAAAAATCGGGACGCCGAATTTGTCCCAACTGCCAGGCCGCTGGTTAGCGTCGAGGCGGGTGGGGGTTTGACTCCGCGGGAGACCGACGCGGAGAGGGCACTCTCTGCATGTGACCCAGGCGTTTGGCGCGGCCCGCAGGAATTGCGCGGAAGAATTCGAGTGGAAGCCCTCGTTTTCCCCGCCGTCCAGGCGCGGGAAACCGACGGCCGGCGGACGCGGAGGCAAGACCCCCGCCCGTCTCGGCGCAAGCATGGTCTCGACGTGCGCGAAGCGCGTGCCCTCCCCAAACGACGAACAACGAACAACGAAGGACGAGCGACCACGAAGCAAGCAAGACCTGCCCCACGACCCCAGCAGCAGTCCCTTCTACTTCGACGCGGCCGGCAGCGGCTGCAGCCACTTGCCGTTCAGGCGCGCGATCGTCCCGTCCTTGACCATCGAGGCCAGCGCCGCGTCGATGGGCGCCTTCAGCGGCGAGCCCTTCTTCAGGATGAAGCCGTAGTCCTCGCCGGGCAGCGGCGCGCCGACGATCTTGAACATGCCGGGGAAGTGCGCGAGGTTGGCGCTCGCGCCCGTCGTGTCGGACAGCACGACGTCGACGTCGCCCGCGCGCAGCGCCTGCACCGTGGCGCCGTAGGTCTCGAACAGCTTGATGCGCGGGCTCGTGGACGGCGTGCCCAGGAGTTCGCGGCCGGTCGCGTAGAAGCCGGTGGTGCCGGGCTGCGCGCCGGCCAGCAGCGTCGGGTTCGCGCGGAACGACGCCGGGTCGCGGAAGCGCGTCTCGCCGGCGCGCACGAGCATCAGCAACGGCGCGCGCATGTACGGCGTGGAGAAGTCGACCTGCGAGCGGCGCTCGTCGGTGACGCTGATGCCGTCCATGCCCACGTCGAACTGGCCGGAGCGGATGGACTCGATCATCACGTCCCAGCTGCTGATGCGCCAGTCGACGACCAGGTGCAGGCGCCGCGCCACCTCGTTGAAGCAGTCGTATTCCCAGCCCACGCCCTTGCCGGTGCGCGGGTCGAGCATGTTGAGCGGCGGGAACGCGTTCTCCGTGACGGCCACCACCTTGCGGCCGCCGAGATCGGGCAGCGCCTGCGCGCCGGCCGCGCAGGCGGCGAGCGCCATGGCCAGCGCGAACAGGCCGCGCGTCAGGAATGCTTTCGGACTCATGGACTTCAGAAGGTGAGCGCCAGGCGTGCGTAGTAGAAGGCGCCGTTGATACCGATCGGCGCGATGTAGTCGTACGGCAGCGCGCCGCCGAGCGTGCTTCCGGCGTAGGTGCGCGCCGGGTAGCGGTCGAACACATTGTCGCCGCCCACGGCCAGCGTCAGCTTGGGCGTGAAGTGGTACGACACCTCGAGGTCGGTGGACCAGTTGGCGCCGTAGCGCTGGGCGCTCGCGCCGTCCACGACGGGCGCGTTCGAGTCGAACGACTGGTCGTAGACCGCGCCGTAGCGGGTCACGCGCGCCACCGCGCCCCAGGCGCCGCCCGTCCAGTCGGCCCCCAGCACGAACTTGTTCTTCGGCGATCCCCGCTTGATGATCAGCAGCGAGGCCGGCGTGAGCAGCGTCAGCGAGGGATCGATGGCCTCGAGCGCCGCGGAGCTGTTGCGCACTCGGTCGATCTTCGTGTCGTTGAAGTTCAGGGCCGCGCTCAGGTTGAGCGTGCCCGACGCGAGCGACAGGCCCTGGTTGGCGACGATGTCGACGCCCTGCGTGGTCGTGTCCAGCGCGTTGGTGAGGAAGGCCACCGATTCGATGTCGGTGTGGCCGGTGTCGTTGAGGTAGACGCTCACCGCGTCGCTCTGCAGGTCGCTGCTGCGGGTGATGCGGTTGCGGATGCGGATGCGGTAGGCGTCCACCGAGACGGTGGTGGTGCCCGTCGCCTTCCAGGCCGCGCCCAGCGACAGGTTGGTGGACAGCTCGGGCTTGAGCGTCTTCGCGCCGAAGGCCTGCGCCAGCGGATCGCTCGCGGGCAGCAGCGCGTCGTTCTGCAGCCCGGTGCCGTCCGCGTTGAAGTTGAGCGTGGTGAAGCGGAAGCCGGTCTGCGCCAGCGCGGGCGCGCGGAAGCTGTTGGAGAACGAGCCGCGCAGCAGGAACGCCTCGTTGATCCTGTAGCGCGCCGCCAGCTTGCCCGTGGTGGCGTCGCCGGAGTCGCCGTAGTCCGAGTACCGGGCCGCGATGTCCAGCAGCAGGCGGCGGGTCACGGGCAGGTCGAGGTCGGCGTACGCGGACTTCACGGTGCGCGCGAGCGACACCGCGTCCTGCGGGCTCAGGCCGGGGCCGGCCTGGGCGCCGGGCGGCGCCGAGGTGTCGGGGCCGGCGGCGTAGGAGGCCGGATCGCCCGGACGGCTGCGGTAGGTCTCGCGCATGAGCTCGCCGCCGACGGCCAGGCTCGCGGCCTCGGCCAGCGCCGACGATTCGAATTCGCGCGACGCGTCGACGTTGAGCGCGACCTGCCGGAAGCGGAACGAGGCCAGGTGGAACTGCGTCGGGCTCGCGGCGCCCAGCGAGGCGTTGAGCGAGTTCTTCACGCCGTAGTCGAAGTCGTTCTGGCCGACGCGCGCGCTGCCGTCGATGGTCCAGTCGGCGGTGGAGGCGGCCAGGCCGCCCACCCAGGACACGTCGGTGTCGTTGTTCGTGGTGACCGGCCGGTAGCCCTGCGGGTAGATGGCGAGGACGTTGGTGGAGTCGTCCGGATAGCGGAAGAAGGCGCCGCCTTCGCTGTGGCGATCGGCGTAGGTGGCGAACGAGTAGGCGCGCAAGCCGCCGCCCAGCGACAGGCCGGCGTTGTAGAACAGGTCGCCGCCGTGCTGGTCGGGGTCGCCCGACTTGAACAGCACGCGGCCATCCAGGGCCTGGTCGGCCGGCTGGTCGTTCTCGGAGGCGTCTGCCGCGCTCGTGGGGCCCGACCGGTTGGTGCCCTTGCGGTGCTGCACGTCGCCGCCGAAGTGGAAGAAGCCGTCGGCGCCGAGTGCCAGGCCCTTGTCGGCGCTGACGGTGATGGCCTGGCCGTCGGTGATGTGGCGGCCGTCGGGCGCGAACTTCGTGTGGTTGGCGCCGACGGTGATGGCCGCGGAGCCGCCCGAGGGCGCGCTCTTGAGGCGGAAGTTCACCACGCCGGCCACAGCGTCGCTGCCGTACTGCGCGCCGGCGCCGTCGCGCAGCACCTCGATCGATTCGATGGCGCTGGCGGGCAGCGCGTTGATGTCCACCGAGACGGTGCCGGGAAACAGGCCCTCGGTGTCCATCACGGCGCCGACGTGGCGCCGCTTGCCGTTGACCAGCACCAGCGTCTCGTCGGGCGCCAGGCCGCGCAGCTGGATCGTGCGCACCGTGTCGGAGGTGCCGCTGGCCGACACGCGCGGCATGTTGATCGCCGGATCGAGGGCCTGCAGCGCCTGGCCCACGTCGCCGGAGCTGAGCGACTGCGTCAGCTGCGTGCCGGAGAACAGGTCGACCGGCACGGGGCTGTCGAAGACGGTGCGGTTGCGGGCCCGCGAGCCGGTGATCACCACCTGCTGCGACGCGTCGGCGGTGGCCTTGGGCGCGGACGCGTCGGTCGCCGCCGGCGTCGTCTGCGCGTTGGCCGACACCGCCAGGGACGCGGCCAGCGACGCGGCGACCGCGCCGGGAATCGTGCGTCGTGCGCGTGCAGGGTTGTCGACCGGCGGCTTGCTCATCTCGGGACCTCGGGAAAGTGAATCCATCATTGTCGAGCTCGAAGGGCCGCCCGCAAAGTCGGTCGGCGATGGTGCAACTGAGAATGGCGCGCTTGCGCCACGCGGCGCCCGTGAACTGCGGGGACAATGGCGCCGTCCCGAGATCCGCCCTCCATGACTTCCTCGCGTCCCCAAGACCTCCTCCGCCTCGTCCCTTGGTGGCTGATCGCCATCGCCGGGCTCGTCGGCTGGCTGGTGGCCGAGGCGTTCTCAAGCGAGCTGTACCGGCAGATCCTTTCCACCGTCAGCGACGGCATCGGGGTCACGGTGTTGGTGGCGCTGGCCGCGTTCGGGGCGGCCACGCTGCTTGGGCTGGTCGTCGCCATGGGGCTGCAGTCGCGCCTGCTGGTCGTGCGCCAGGTCGCCCGCTTCTACTGCGAGCTGATCCGCGGCATCCCCGTGCTCGTGCTGCTGTTCTACATCGCGTTCGTGGGCGCGCCCCTGCTGCTGCAGCTGGCCAACTTCCTGGCCGCGGCGGCGCGCGGAGGCGGCGCGCCGCCGCTGTTCGAGTCGCGCGACTTCAGCCTGATGTGGCGCGCCATCCTGGCCCTCACGATCAGCTACAGCGCCTTCATCGCGGAGGTGTTCCGCGCCGGCTTCCAGTCGGTTTCGCGCGGCCAGACGGACGCCGCGCGCAGCCTGGGCATGACGCCGCGCCAGGTCTTCTGCCACATCACCTTCCCGCTCGGGCTGCGCACCATCCTGCCGCCGCTGGGCAACGACTTCGTCTCGATGGTGAAGGACTCCGCGCTCGTCTCGGTGCTGGGCGTGGCCGACATCACGCAGATGGCCAAGGTCTACGCCAGCGGCTCGTTCCTGTTCTTCGAGACCTACAACGTCGTCGCGCTGGTCTACCTGGTGATGACACTGGCGCTGTCGCTGGCCTTGCGCGCTCTGGAGCGCCGGCTGCGCGCGCACGAGCGCCGGTAGCCGGCCGGCCGTCCTGCGCGAAGTCGCAGGGTCCACGCGCGTGGATGACGCGGGTGAGGCTCATCCCATGAGCTTTTGCTGCCCTATCGTGCACTTCCGTGAATTCCCGCAGCCAACTCGGCGGCAACCCATTTCGGCCGAATTTCGCTCGGCAATAGCCCGAATGCGGGAAATCCCCCACGAATGTGACCCCGTGAAGGATGCTGACACTTCACTTTCATAGCCGCGCGCAAGTCCTTCATTTAGAACGACATTCGCTTGCAAATCGTGATCTAAGTACTTGATTTGATTGATTTTTTCGGCGCGTGACGCGTTGACCCACCCGGGGCGATTCGCTAAAGTGCATCAAAGTGCACTTTTGTGGTGGGTTGTGGCATCTCTGATTTTTGAAGGTCCTTCGGCGTTGACGCTGGACGGCAAGGGGCGAGTCTCCATGCCGGCGCGTTATCGCGACGACCTCACGTCATTGTGTGCCGGCCGCCTCACCGTCACCAAGCATCCGCACGGGTGCCTCATGGTGTTTCCGCGGCCCTACTGGGAAAGCTTCCGCGACCAGGTGGCGCAGCTCCCGTTCTCGCAAGTGGGCGTGAAGCGCGTCTTCCTGGGCCACGCCGACGACGTCGAGTGGGACGCCACCTCGCGCGTGCTGATCCGCCCGGAACTCCGCACCTGGGCCGGACTCGAAAAGGACGTGACGCTGCTGGGCATGGGCAGTCACTTCGAACTTTGGTCGACGCCCGTCTACGCCGCGAAGGAAGCGGCCGAGATGCAGGCGCAGGCCGGCGCCGCCCTCGATAACCTGGTCTTCTGAACATCGTGGACAACTCGGGACTGCACACCACCGTCCTGCTCCACGAAGCGATCGACGCCCTCGTGACGAAGCCGGATGGAATCTATGTCGACGGCACCTTCGGCCGCGGCGGGCACACGCGCGAGCTGCTGTCGCGCCTGGGCCCCGGCGCGCGCGTGATCGGCATCGACCGCGACCCGGTGGCGGTCGAGGCGGCCCGCACGGGCCCCGACGCGGTGAGCGACCCGCGCTTCGAGATCGTGCATGCGAGCTTCGCGCAGCTGCCGGCGGCGCTGGCCGAGCGCGGCATCCCGAAGATCACCGGCCTGCTGCTCGACCTGGGCGTCTCTTCGCCGCAGATCGACACCCCCGAGCGCGGCTTCAGCTTCCGTTTCGACGGCCCGCTGGACATGCGCATGGACACCACCCGCGGCGAGACCGCGGCCGACTTTCTCGCTCGGGCCGACGAGCGTCACATTGCAGAGGTGATTCGTGACTACGGGGAAGAACGGTTTGCTGTGTCGATTGCAAAGGCGCTTGTTGCTGTCCGCGAAAGCGGCGCACCCGTGCGAACCACGCGCGAGCTGTCCGCCGTCGTGGCTCGTACGGTCAAGACCCGCGAGCCGAACCAGGATCCCGCCACGCGCACCTTTCAGGCTCTTCGGATTTTCGTCAATGCCGAGCTTGAGGAGCTCGAACAGGTCCTGAAGAGCTCGCTGGACCTGCTGGAGTCCGGCGGCCGCCTGTCGGTGATCAGCTTCCATTCGCTGGAAGACCGCATCGTCAAGACCTTCATCGCCCGCGAGAGCAAGGACGAGATCGACCGCCGCGCGCCGTTCGCGCCGCCGTCCACCTCGCTGCGCCTGGCCTCGCTGGGCCGCATCAAGCCGGGCCCCACCGAGGTGCTGACCAACGGTCGCGCGCGCTCGGCGATCCTGCGCGTGGCGGAGCGCTTATGACCAGCCAGTCCGTCATGGTGCGGTTGAACTTCCTGCTCGCGGTCATGCTGATCGTCAGCGGGCTTTACCTCGTCAAGATCAGCTACGAGTCGCGCCGCCTGTTCGCCGACATCGAGAGCGCGCACAGCACCGAGCGCCAGCTCGAGTCCGACCGCCGCCGCCTCGAGGCCGAGCGCCAGGCGCAGGCCACGCACCTGCGCGTGGAGGCCACGGCCCGCGGCAAGCTCAACATGCGCGCGGCCACGCCGGCCAACACGCAGTACGTGGTCGACGCCGGCCTGGCCGCCGCGCCCGTCACGGCGCCGCTGATGCGCACGCCCGTGCCCGCCAGCGCGCCGGAGCAGGGGGCCTCGCAGTGAACAGGCCCAACAAGCAGAACAAGCGCACGCAGGCGTCCCGCGCCCGCGCGGTGAGCAACGTCACGTACGCCAACAGCCCGCTGCTGGCCTCGAAGACGCCGCTGTGGCGCAGCCGCTTCCTGGTCGTGCTGGTGGGCTTCGGCTCGCTGATCCTGGTGGCGCGCGCGGCCTACATCCAGATCATCGCCACCAACTTCTACCTGAAGCAGGGCGAGGCGCGCTACGCCCACACGCTGGAGATGCCGGCCAGCCGCGGCCGCATCGTCGACCGCAACGGGCTGCTGCTGGCCACCAGCGTGCCCACGCCGTCGATCTGGGCCATCCCCAAGGACGTGGACGCCGACGCCGGCGAGAAGAAGCAGCTCGCGCAGGCGCTGGGCATGACGGTGGCCGAGCTGAACGATCGCCTCGACGGCAACCCGAACTTCGTCTGGCTCAAGCGCCAGGTGGACGACGGCGTGGGCGCGGCCGTCAAGCAGCTGGACCTGAAGGGCATCCACCAGGTCAGCGAGTTCCGCCGCCGCTATCCGGAAGGCGAGGCCGCGGCGCACGTGGTGGGCTTCACCGGCGACGCGGACAAGGGCCAGGAAGGCATCGAGCTCGCCTACCAGCAGCAGCTGCAGGGCCGCGACGGCTCGCGCGAGGTCGTCAAGGACCGCCTGGGCCGCATCGTCGAGGACATCGGCGACCCGCAGCGGGCGATCAACGGCGAGGACATCGAGCTCGCCATCGATTCCAAGGTGCAGTTCTTCGCGTACCAGCGCGTGCGCGACCAGGTGATCGCGCAGAAGGCCAAGGGCGGCAGCGTCGTGGTCATCGACACGCTCACCGGCGAGGTGCTGGCGTTGGCCAACTACCCCAGCTTCAACCCGGGCGACCGCCGCAACCTGTCGGGCTCGCAACTGCGCAACCGCGCGCTCACCGATGTGTTCGAGCCGGGCTCCACGATGAAGCCGTTCATCGTCGGCACCGCGCTGGAGAAGGGCATCGTCACGCCGTTCTCGCTCGTCGACGCGACGCCGGGTTCGCTCGTGGTGGGCGGCTTCGCGCCCAAGGACGCGGAGCCCAACGGCATCCTCACCGTGCAGCAGGTGATCCAGAAATCGAGCAACATCGGCGCCGCGCGGCTGGCCATGAAGCTCACGCCCAAGGAGCAGTGGGAGAAGTTCTCGTCCATCGGCCTGGGTCAGAAGCCGCAGATCAACTTCCCCGGCGTCGTCACCGGACGGCTGCGCCCGTACAAGACCTGGCGCCCGATCGAGCAGGCCACGATGGCCTACGGCTACGGGCTGTCGGCCTCGCTGTTCCAGCTGGCGCGCGCCTACACGGTGTTCGCCAACGACGGCGTGCTGGAGAACGTGTCGATGCTGCGCCAGGCCGCGCCCGGCCCCGGTCCGCGCGTGTTCAAGCCGGAGACCGTCAAGGAAATCAACACCATGCTGCAGATGGTGGCGGCGCCGGGCGGCACGGCGCCCAAGGCGCGCACGCTGGGCTACAGCGTGGGCGGCAAGTCCGGCACCGCGTACAAGGCCGAGGGCCGCGGCTACGCGCAGAACAAGTACCGCCCGTGGTTCGTCGGCCTGGCGCCGATCTCGCATCCGCGCATCGTCGTGGCCGTGATGATCGACGAGCCCACGGCCGGCCTGCACTATGGCGGCGACGTCGCCGCGCCGGTGTTCAGCCAGGTCGTGTCGCAGACGCTGCCGCTGCTGGGCGTCGCGCCCGATCTCGACGTCCGCACGCAGATCACGCAAGTCAACGTCGTCCAGACACCGGAAAATTAGCATGCCGCTCACGCGCCTGAAATCACCTGCCGCCGCGGCCCGCTGGCTCAAGTCCTGGGTCACCGGCACGCTGCGCACGGACAGCCGCGCCGTGCAGCCGGGCGACGCCTTCATCGCCTGGCCGGGCTACGCCAACGACGGACGTGGCTTCGTCGCGGCCGCGCTCGCCGCCGGGGCGTCCACCTGCCTGGTGGAGGAAAAGGAAGTCGACGCGTTCGCGTTCGAGGACGCGCGCATCGCCACGCTGAAGTCGATGAAGGCGGCCACCGGCCAGATCGCCGCGACGTTCTTCGACGAGCCCAGCCAGCGCCTGTCGGTGACCGCCACCACCGGCACCAACGGCAAGACCTCCACCGCGTGGTGGACCGCGCAGACGCTCAACCTGCTGGGCAAGCGCGCCGGCTTCGTCGGCACCTTGGGCGTGGGCGTTCCGCCGCTGCCGTTGCCCGTGGCCGCGGGCGACTCCAAGCAGGACTGGACGATCAAGTCCACCGGCCTGACGACGCCCGACCCCGTGCTGCTGCAGGCCGCGTTCCGCCGCATGGTCGACGACGGGTTCGCCGCCTGCGCGATCGAGGCCAGCTCCATCGGCATCGTCGAGCAGCGCCTGGCCGGCACGCGCATCGAGGTGGCCCTGTTCACCAACTTCACGCGCGACCATCTCGACTACCACGGCAGCATGGACAACTACTGGGCCGCCAAGCGCCTGTTGTTCGGCTGGGTGGGGCTGAAGTCGGCGGTGATCAACATCGACGACGACGCCGGCGCGCTGCTGGCCGACGAGCTGCGCCGCGGCCAGCTCGACGCGTGGACGTATTCCACGCGCGCCGACTCCGGCGCGCGCCTGATCGCCGAGGACATCGGGTACCGCGACGGCGGCCTCGCGTTCACGCTGGTGGAGGACGTGGCCGTGGGCGGCCGCGCGCGCCGCGAGCCGGTGGTCACCACGCTGATCGGCGACTACAACGTGCACAACCTGCTGGCCGTCATCGGCGGCCTGCGCGCGCAAGGCGTGCTGCTGGCCGACGCCGCTCGCGTGGCCGGGCTGGTGACGCCGGTGCCGGGCCGCATGCAGCGCGTCGCGGCCAACGCCGCCGGTCAGCCCGAGGTGGTGGTCGACTACGCGCACACCCCCGACGCGCTGGAGAAGGTCATCGCCGCGCTGCGCCCGCTGGCCAGCGCGCGCGGCGGCAGGCTGCACTGCGTGTTCGGCTGCGGCGGCGACCGCGACGCCACCAAGCGCCCGCTGATGGGCGAGATCGCCGCGCGCCTGGCCGACGCGGTGGTCGTCACCAGCGACAACCCGCGCACGGAAGACCCGCAGAAGATCGTCGACCAGGTCGCCGACGGCGCGTTCGACGGCAACCCGGTGGCGAGGATCGTCGACCGCCGCGCGGCCATCGCGCAGGTGCTCGCGGGCGCGGGCGCGAACGACGTCGTGCTGATCGCCGGCAAAGGCCACGAGGACTACCAGGAAGTGATGGGCGTGCGCCAGCCGTTCTCGGATGTCGAGGAGGCGCTCGCCGGCCTGAAGAAGCGGGGGCTCGCGGCATGAGCTCGATGATGACGCTCGCGGAAGCGGTCGCGCTGGTGCCGGGCTCGGCGCTGGTGGGCGACGGCGCGCGCGCGTTCGAGCGCGTCCACACCGACACGCGCACGCTGCGCGCGGGCGACCTGTTCGTCGCGCTGAAGGGCGAGCGCTTCGATGCGCACGACTTCCTGCCGCAGGCGCGCGCCGCCGGCGCCGTGGCCGCGATCGGCACGCACGGCGTGGCGGAGGCCGGCCTCGATGGCCTCGTGGTCGGCGACTCGCTCGAGGCCCTGCAGCAGCTGGCCGCCGGCTGGCGCCGCCGCTGGTTCGGCCAGGCGATCGCCGTCACCGGCAGCAACGGCAAGACCACCGTGACGCAGATGATCGCGTCCATCCTGCGCGCCGCGTACGGCGAGCGCTCGCACGCGACCGTCGGCAACCTCAACAACCACATCGGCGTGCCGCTGACGGTGCTGCAGCTGCGCGCCGGCCATCGCGCCGCGGTCATCGAGCTGGGCATGAACCACCCGGGCGAGATCGCCGTGCTGGCGCGCGTCGCGCAGGCCACCGTGGCCCTCGTGAACAACGCGCAGCGCGAGCACCAGGAATTCATGGGCACCGTCGAGGCCGTGGCGCGCGAGAATGGCGCCGTCATCGAGGCCTTGCCGGGCGACGGCGTGGCCGTGTTCCCGTGCGACGACGAGTACGCCGACGTCTGGCAGGCGCAGGCCGGCAAGCGCCGCTGCCTGCGCTTCGCGCTGGCCGACGATGCCGAGGGCGAGTGGCCGCGCGCCGAGATCTCGGCGCGGGCGCGCTGGGCGGGTGCCGCGTGGCAGGTGGAGATGACCACGCCCGAGGGCCAGGCGCGAATGACGCTGCCGGTGGCGGGTCGCCACAACGTGCGCAACGCGCTGGCCGCGACGGCCGCCGCGCTGGGCGCCGGCGTGCCGCTGGACGCCGTCGTGCGCGGGCTCGAGTCGTTCGCGCCGGTCAAGGGCCGCTCGCAGCTGAAGTCGCTGCGCCGCGCAGGCCGCGCGATCCCTCTGGTCGACGACACCTACAACGCGAACCCCGACTCGGTGCGCGCCGCCATCGACGTGCTGGCCGGCCTGCCCGCGCCGCGCTGGCTGCTGCTGGGCGACATGGCCGAGGTGGGCGACCAGGGCCCGGCCTTCCACGAGGAGATCGGCGCCTATGCGAAGGCGCGCGGCATCGAGCATTTCTGGTGCGCCGGCGTGCTGTGCGCGCATGCAGTGACGGCCTACGGGGCCGGCGCGCGCCACTTCGCCGACACGCCCGCGCTGCTCGCCGCGCTCGGCGAATCGACCGCGTCCGAGCCGCCGTTCGCCTCGGTGCTGGTCAAGGGCTCGCGCTTCATGGGCATGGAGCGCGTGGTGGCCCTGCTCGCCGCGCACGACGACAACGACAAGGGAGCCACCGATGCTGCTTAGCCTCGCGTCCTGGCTGCAAGGGCACTACCCGGAAAGCTTCGGTTTCCTGCGCGTGTTCCAGTACCACACGTTCCGCGCGGTGATGGCGGCGATGACGGCGCTGCTGATCGGCCTGTTCTTCGGCCCCTGGGTCATCCGCCGCCTGACGGAGCTGAAGATCGGCCAGCCGATCCGCGAGTACGGCGTGCAGTCGCACATCGTCAAGCGCGGCACGCCCACGATGGGCGGCGTGCTGGTGCTGATCGGCATCGCCATCGCCACGCTGCTGTGGAGCGACTGGAGCAACCGCTTCGTCTGGATCGTGATGATCGTGACCTTCGGCTTCGGCGCCATCGGCTGGTCGGACGACTGGCGCAAGGTGGTGCAGAAGAATCCCGAGGGCATGCCGTCGCGCGAGAAGTACATGTGGCAGTCGCTGATCGGGCTGGTGGCCGCGCTGTACCTGGCGTTCAGCGTGTCGGAGACCTCCAACCTGCGCGTGCTGGAGCTGTTCGTTCGCTGGGTGCAGAGCGGCTTCGCCAACGACCTGCCGCCCAAGGCCGACCTGATGCTGCCGTTCTTCAAGACCGTCAGCTACCCGCTGGGCGTGTTCGGCTTCATCGCGATGACCTACTTCGTGATCGTGGGCGCCAGCAACGCGGTCAACCTCACCGACGGCCTCGACGGCCTGGCCATCATGCCGGTGGTGCTGGTGGCGGGCGCGCTGGGCCTGTTCGCCTACATCGTGGGCAACGCGGTGTATTCGAAGTACCTGCTGTTCCCCTACATCCCGGGCGCCGGCGAGCTGCTGATCTTCTGCTCGGCGATCGCCGGCGCGGGGCTCGCGTTCCTGTGGTTCAACGCGCATCCGGCGCAGGTGTTCATGGGCGACGTGGGCGCGCTGGCGCTCGGCGGCGCGCTCGGCACCGTGGCCGTGATCACGCGCCAGGAGATCGTGCTGGGGATCATGGGCGGCGTGTTCGTCGCCGAGGCGCTGTCGGTGATGGCCCAGGTGAGCTACTTCAAGTACACGAAGCGCAAGTACGGCGAGGGCCGGCGCATCCTGAAGATGGCGCCGCTGCACCACCATTTCGAGAAGTCCGGCTGGACCGAGACGCAGGTCGTGATCCGCTTCTGGATCGTCACGATGCTGCTGTGCCTGGTTGGCCTCGCGAGCCTGAAGCTGCGTTGAGTCATTGGAAAAAGCGTGAGCGAACTGTCCGATAAGAACGTGCTGATCCTGGGGCTGGGCGCCTCGGGCCTGGCCATGGCGCGCTGGTGCGCCGGCCAGGGCGCGCGCGTTCGCGTGTGGGACTCGCGCGCGAATCCGCCGCAGGCCGCGGCGCTGGCCGCCGAGGTCGGGGGCAGCACGTTCTTCTGGGGCGACCTGGGCGCCGAGGCGCTGGACGGCATCGCCCGCGTCTACAAGAGCCCGGGCCTGAGCCCCGGCGACGCGCGCCTCGCCGCGCTGCTGCAGGCCGCGCGCGCCGCCAACGTGCCGGTGCGCGGCGAGCTGGACCTGTTCTCGCAGGCGCTCGCGCAGCTGAAGGCCGAGCGCGGCTACGTGCCGAAGATCCTGGCCATCACCGGCACCAACGGCAAGACCACCACCACGTCGCTCACCGGCCAGCTGGTGGAGCGCGCCGGCCGCAGCGTGGCCGTGGCCGGCAACATCGGCCCGACGATGCTGGACACGCTGGCCGCGGCGATCGCCGCGCAGGCGGTGGCCGACGTCGAGGCCGCCGAGCAGGCCGCGGCGCAGGCCCTGATCGACGCGGAAGAGGCCGCCGCCAGGGCCGCGCAGGACGCGATCGACCAGGAGGCCGCGCGCGTGGCCGCCGAGAAGCAGGCGCGCCTGGACGCCGAACTCGCCGCCGCCGAGGCCGCGAAGAAGGCCTTGGCCGACGCGGCCGCGCAGGCCAAGGCCGAAGCCGCCGCCGCGAAGGCCGCGCGCGCCGAGGCCCGCGCCGCGAAGGCGGCCGCCAAGGCGAACCCGGATGCGGCGCTCGAGATGCCGGTCGAGCCCGAGGCCGAGGCGCCGTCGGAAGAACTGGTCGAGGCCGAGGACGCCGACGAGCTGCGCGAACTCGCCGCGCTCGATGGCAGCGACGTGCCCGCGCAGCTGGCTGACGACGTCGACGAGGCCCATGCCGACCAGGTGCTGGCCGACGAGGCCGTCGCCCTCGCCGAGGCGAAGCTGCCCGACGACGACGCGCCGTCCATCGTGCTGATCCCGCCGCCTCCGGCCGACCCGGTGTTCAGCCACCTGCCGCAGGTGTGGGTGCTGGAGCTCTCAAGCTTCCAGCTCGACGACGTGCAGGACTTCGACCCGAGCGCCGCCACGGTGCTCAACGTCACGCAGGACCACCTCGACTGGCACGGCACGATGGCCGCCTACGCCGCGGCCAAGGCGCGCATCTTCGGTACCGCCGCCATGCCCGACACGGTGATGGTGATCAACCGCGACGACCCCGCGGTCGAGGCCATGATCCCGCCGCCGGTCACCGTCAAGCCCACGCGGCGCGGCGAGCGCGCGAAGCTCGTGCATCGCCGCGTGCTGCGCTTCGGCCTCGACGCGCCGCGCGAGCCGGGCGACTTCGGCCTCGTCGACGAGATGGGCATGGCCTGGCTCGTCCGCGCGATGGAGCTCGACCCCACGATCAAGCGCAAGCCCGGCGACGAGCACGAGCTGGTGATCCAGCGCCTGATGCCCGCCGACGCGCTGCGCATCCGCGGCCGCCACAACGCGTCCAACGCGCTGGCGGCGCTGGCGCTCGCGAGTTCCGTGGGCATCCCGCTCGCGCCCATGCTGCACGGCCTGCGCGAGTACCGCGGCGAGCCGCACCGCGTCGAGCCCATCGGCATGGTCGGGCAGGTGGAGTTCTTCGACGACTCGAAGGGCACCAACGTCGGCGCCACGGTGGCCGCGCTCGACGGCCTGGGCCAGGATCGCGCGCCCTCGAAGCTGGTGGTGATCCTGGGCGGCGACGGCAAGGGCCAGGACTTCGCGCCGTTGGCCGAGCCGCTGCGCCGGCACGCGCGCGCGGCCGCCACGATCGGCAAGGACGCCGAGGCGGTCGAGGCCGTCCTCCAGTCTGCCGGCGTGCCGTTCCAGCGCCATGCCACGCTGGAAGAGGCCACGCGCTGGGCGCACGCGCAGGCGCAAGGCAGCGACGCCGTCCTGCTGAGCCCGGCCTGCGCGAGCCTCGACATGTTCCGCGACTACAAGCACCGCGCCGACGTCTTCGTCGCCACGGTGCGTGACATCGCCGACGACGCGGGCGAGGTGCTTGCATGAGCGTTTTCGCGGCGATCAGGCAGCACGTGCCGGAATGGCCGGGCTTCCGTCCGGCCGAGTGGTTCCGCAAGCGCCGCGAGGCCGCGTCGGGCGACGAGCGCGTGCCGATCCGCGACTGGGTCGACGCGGGCCGCCCGGCGCGCGTGATGGGCGTCGACTCGGCGCTGATCTGGGTGACGGCCGCGCTGCTGGCCTTCGGCCTGGTGATGGTCTATTCCGCGTCGGTGGCGCTGCCCGACAGCCCGCGCTTCGCGCTGTACACGTCCACGCACTTCCTGGGCCGGCAGGCGCTGTTCATCGTCATCGGCCTGGTGTGCGCCTTCGCCACCGCGCAGATCCCGATCGCGGTGTGGGAGAAGTGGGCGCCCTGGATCTTCGCACTCGCGATGGTGCTGCTGTTCCTCGTGCTCATCCCGCACATCGGCAAGGGCGTCAACGGCGCCCGCCGCTGGATCCCGATGGGCCTGCTGAACTTCCAGCCCAGCGAGCTCGCCAAGCTGGGCATGTGCATGTACGCCGCCAGCTACATGGTGCGCAAGATGGACGTCAAGGAGAACTTCATCAAGGCCGTGTGGCCGATGGCGGTGGCCCTCGGCGTGATCGGCGTGCTGCTGCTCGCCGAGCCGGACATGGGCGCGTTCATGGTGATCGCCGCGATCGCGCTGGGCGTGCTGTTCCTGGGGGGCGTCAACGGCCGCATGTTCCTGCTGAGCGTGGGCGTGCTGCTGGGCGCGTTCACGCTGATGATCGTGTTCTCCGAGTTCCGGCGCCAGCGCATCTTCGCGTACCTCGACCCGTGGAACCCGACGTACGCGCAGGGCAAGGCCTACCAGCTCACGCACTCGCTGATCGCGTTCGGCCGCGGCGAGATCTTCGGCCAGGGCCTGGGCAACTCCATCGAGAAGCTGCACTACCTGCCCGAGGCGCACACCGACTTCCTGCTGGCCGTCATCGGCGAGGAGCTGGGCTTCGCGGGCGTGTTCATCGTCGTGGCGGCGTTCTTCTGGCTCACGCGGCGCCTGTTCATCATCGGCCGCCAGGCCATCGCGCTGGACCGCGTGTTCGCCGGCCTGATGTGCCAGGGCGTCGGGCTGTGGATGGGCGCGCAGTCGTTCATCAACTTCGGCGTGAACCTCGGCGTGCTGCCCACCAAGGGCCTGACGCTGCCGCTGCTGAGCTACGGCGGCTCCGGCGTGGTGCTCAACCTCGTCGCGCTGGCGCTGGTGCTGCGCGTCGACATGGAAAGCCGCGCCTTGATGCGGGGAGGTCGCACATGAGCGTACGCACGGCCGTTCCGAAGGTAGCTCGCACCGCAGGCCGCAGGCCGGAGGTTCGTCCATGAGCGGCGAACTCGTCACCCGGGCGCCGCGTCACCTCGTCGTGATGGCGGCCGGCACCGGCGGCCACGTGATGCCGGGCCTCGCCGTCGCCCGCGAGGTGATCGCGCGCGGCTGGACGGTCAGCTGGCTGGGCACGCGCACGGGCATGGAGAACCGCCTCGTGCCGCCGTCCGGCATCCCGCTGGACACGATCAACTTCGCCGGCGTGCGCGGCAAGGGCGTGCTGGGCATGTTCAAGGGCCTCCTGCAGCTGGCGTCGGCCTTCGGCGCGTGCAGGCACATCCTGCGCACGCGCAACGCGTCGGCCGTGCTGGGCATGGGCGGCTACGTTTGCGTGCCGGGCGGCAAGGTGGCGCGCCGGATGAGCAAGCCGCTGGTGCTGGTCAACGCCGATGCCGCGCTGCTGCTTTCCAACAAGTCGCTGCTGTCGGCCTGCGACGTCATCGCGTTCGGCTTCGACGGCGACGACGCGCGCGCCACGCCCAAGGCGCTGGTCACCGGCAACCCGGTGCGCGCCGAGATCGAGGCCATCGCGCCGCCGGCCCAGCGCTTCGCCCAGCGCACCGGCCCGCTGCGCGTGCTGCTGGTGGGCGGCAGCCTGGGCGCCAAGGTTCTCAACGAGACGCTGCCGCAGGCGCTCAAGCTGATCCCCGCCGGCGAGCGTCCGCGCGTGACGCACCAGACGGGCGAGAAGAACTGGGAATCCGTGCAGGCCGAATACCACGCGCGGGGCATCGAGGCCGAGGTCGTGCCGTTCATCGACGACATGCCGCGCCGGCTGGCCGACTGCGACCTGATCGTGTGCCGCGCCGGCGCGATCACCGTCAGCGAGCTGTGCGCCGCCGGCGTCGCCAGCGTGCTGGTGCCGCTGGTCATCAGCACCACCTCCCATCAACGCGACAACGCGAAATACATGGCCGACCACGGCGCCGCGCGCCACCTGCCGCAGGCCGAGCTGACGCCCGAACGCCTGGCCGCCGAGCTGCGCGCGGCCACGCGCGCGGACCTGCTCGCGATGGCGGAACGCGCGCGATCCCTTGCGCGCCCGCAGGCCGCCGCGCGTGTCGCGGACGAACTAGAAAGGCTCGTGGCATGAAACACGCAGTCAAGAAAATACACTTCGTGGGTGTCGGTGGCGCCGGCATGTCCGGCATCGCCGAGATCCTGCACAACCTCGGCTACGAGGTCTCCGGCTCCGACCAGTCCGACAGCGTCACGTCGCGCCGCCTGGCCTCGCTGGGCATCCGCGTGTGCGTGGGCCACGACGCCGCCAACATCGCCGACGCGCAGGCGGTGGTGACGTCGACGGCCGTGAAGGGCGACAACCCCGAGGTGATCGCGGCGCGCGCCCGGCGCATCCCCGTGGTGCCGCGCGCGGTGATGCTGGCCGAGCTGATGCGCCTGAAGAAGGGCATCGCCATCGCGGGCACGCACGGCAAGACCACCACCACGTCGCTGGTCACCAGCGTGCTGGCGGAGGCCGGCGTCGATCCCACCTTCGTCATCGGCGGCCGGCTGAACTCGGCCGGCGCGAATTCGCGCCTCGGCGCGGGCGAGTACATCGTGGTGGAGGCCGACGAGTCCGACGCGTCGTTCCTGAACCTGATGCCCATCCTGTCTGTGGTCACCAACATCGACGCCGATCACATGGACACCTACGGCCACGACTTTGCTCGCCTGAAGGCCGCGTTCGTGGAGTTCCTGCACCGCATGCCGTTCTACGGCTCGGCCATCGTGTGCGGCGACGACCCCGGCGTGCGCTCCATCATCCCGATGGTCTCGCGCCCGGTGATCACCTACGGCATGAACGAGGACGTGCAGGTGCGCGCGGTGGACGTGCGCGCGCTGGCCGGCGGCCAGATGCAGTTCACCTGCCAGCGCCGCAACGGCGTGCAGATGCCGGAATTCGCGGTGACGCTGAACCTGCCCGGCGAGCACAACGTGCGCAACGCGCTGGCCGCGATCGCCGTGGCCACCGAGCTCGAGTTGCCCGACGCCGCGATCCAGCGCGCGCTCGAGGGCTTCACCGGCGTCGGCCGACGCTTCCAGCGCTACGGCGAACTGCCGGTGGACGCGGAGAAGGGCGGCGGCGCGTTCACGCTCATCGACGATTACGGCCACCACCCGGTGGAGATGGCCGCGGTGATCGCCGCCGCGCGCGGCGCGTTCCCGCAGCGCCGGCTGGTGCTCGCGTTCCAGCCGCACCGCTACACGCGCACCCGCGACTGCTTCGAGGACTTCGTCAAGGTGATGGGCCAGGCCGATTCCATCCTGCTGACCGAGGTGTACTCGGCCGGCGAGGCGCCCATCGTCGCGGCCGACGGACGTTCGCTGGCGCGCGCGCTGCGCGTTGCCGGCAAGGTGGACCCCGTGTTCGTGGACGACGTGGGCGACCTGCCCGCGGCCATCGTCGACCACGCGCGCGACGGCGACGTGGTGATCTCGATGGGCGCGGGCTCCATCGCGGCCGTGCCGCAGCGCGTGGCCGACATGAAGACAGGAGCGGCGCAATGAACTTCATTTCATTGACCCCCAACGAGGCCAGGAAGTTGGGCAAGGTGGCCGTGCTGATGGGCGGCACCTCGGCCGAGCGCGAGATCTCGCTGCTGTCGGGCGCGGGCGTGCTGGCCGCGCTGAAGTCGGGCGGCTTCGACGCGCACGCGTTCGACCCGGCCGAGCGCCCGCTCGACGAGCTCAGGCGCGACGGCTTCGCGCGCTGCTTCATCGCGCTGCACGGCCGCCACGGCGAGGACGGCTGCATCCAGGGCGCGCTGGAGCTGCTGGGCATCCCGTACACCGGCCCGGGCCCGATGGCCTCGGCCATCGCGATGGACAAGGTGATGACCAAGCGCGTGTGGCGCGCCGAGGTGCTGCCCACGCCGCGCGGCCGCGTGCTGAGCCGCGAGGAGCAGGTCGACAAGTACGTCTCCAAGGTGCCCGACGAGCTGGGCCTGCCGCTGATCGTCAAGCCGCCGCACGAGGGCTCCTCGGTCGGGGTCACCAAGGTCAAGGGCTGGTCGCAGATGATGGCGGCCGTCGAACTGGCCGCGGGCTACGACGTCGACGTGCTGTGCGAGGAGTTCATCGACGGCGACGAGGTGACCGTGGCCGTGGTGGGCGAGGGCATGGACACGATGGCGCTGCCGGTGGTGCGCATCGTCGCGCCCGACGGCCAGTACGACCTGCAGAACAAGTATTTCACCGACGTCGTGAAGTACCACTGCCCCAGCGGCCTGCCCGACGCCGAGGAAAAGGCCGTGCAGCGCCTGGCCGTGGCCGCGTACCGCGCGCTCGGCTGCCGCGGCTGGAGCCGCGCCGACCTGATCATCCGCCACTCGGATCGCAAGCCCTTCCTGATCGAGATGAACACGTCGCCGGGCATGACCACGCACTCGCTGGTGCCGATGGCCGCGCGCGCCGTGGGCCTGTCGTACGAGGCGCTGTGCGCGCACCTGCTGGCCACCGCCGCGCTCGACCCCGTGGGCAAGGGCGGCAAGGCCGCGAAGAACGAACAACCGACCGCCTGAAGCCCATGTTGCTGCGCCAACCCGCCACCCCCGACAACGCGCCCGCCGGCGCGCTGCCGGTGGACGTGCGCCTGATGAACGCGATCGCCGCGGTCGTGTTCGGGCTCGCGCTGGTGTCGCTGGTGGCCGCGGGCGTCGCGTGGGCGGCGCGCCGGCCGCAGTTCCAGTTCGGCGACGTGCGCCTGGAGGGCGACCTGCAGCGCAACAGCGTGACCACCGTGCGCGCCAACGCGATGCCGCACCTGGCGGGCAACTTCTTCACGATGGACCTGGCCCGCACGCGCGCCGCGTTCGAGCAGGTGCCGTGGGTGCGCCGCGCGGTCGTGCGCCGCGTGTGGCCCAACCGGCTGGTGGTGGCGCTGGAGGAGCACCAGCCCGTCGCGCTTTGGGAAGGCGACGAGAGCAGCGACAAGATGGTCAACAGCCATGGCGAGGTCTTCGAGGCCAACGTGGGCGACGTCGAGGACGACAGCCTGCCGCAGTTCGCCGGCCCCGACGGCACGTCGGCGCAGGTGCTGGACATGTATCGCCGCCTGCAGCCGCTGTTCTCTGGCATGGACGCGGAGATGACGGCGCTGAGGCTGTCGGGCCGCGGCAGCTGGAAGGTGGATCTCGACGACGGCGCCACGATCGAGCTGGGCCGGGGCACGCAGGACGAGGTGGCGGAGCGCACGACCCGCTTCATCCGCACGCTGCCCCAGGTGCTCGAGAAGTTCCACGCGCCGCTGGAGACCGCCGACCTGCGCCACGCGGAAGGCTATGCGGTGAAGTTGAAGGGGTTGTCGGTGAACGCTGACGCGAAGCAGCCGCAACAGCCCTCGAGCAAGCAATAGGAAACGGACAGCATGGCCAAGGAATACAAGGATCTCGTCGTCGGCCTGGACATCGGCACCGCCAAGGTGATGGCCGTCGTCGCCGAGATACTGCCAGGCGGCGAACTGCGGCTCGCCGGGCTGGGTGTCGCGCCCACGCACGGCCTCAAGCGCGGCGTGGTGGTCAACATCGACGCCACGGTGCAGTCCATCCAGCAGGCCTTGAAGGAGGCCGAGATGATGGCCGACTGCAAGATCTCGCGCGTCTACACGGGCATCACCGGCAGCCACATCCGCGGCCAGAACTCCACGGGCATGGTGATCGTGCGCGACAACCGCGAGGTGACCCCCACCGACATGGCGCGCGTGGTGGAGACCGCCAAGGCGATCAACATCCCCAACGACCAGCGCGTGCTGCTGGTCGAGCCGCAGGAGTTCGTGATCGACGGCCACGAGGTGAAGGAGCCGATCGGCATGAGCGGCAGCCGGCTCGAGGTGCGCGTGCACATCGTCACCGGCGCGCAGAGCGCGGCCGAGAACATCGTCAAGTGCGTGCGCCGCTGCGGGCTCGAGGTCGACCAGCTGGTGCTCAACCCGAGCGCATCGAGCCAGGCCGTCCTCACGCAGGACGAGATGGACCTGGGCGTGGCGCTGGTGGACATCGGCGCGGGCACCACCGACGTGGCCATCTTCACCGGCGGCTCGGTGCGCCACACCGCGGTGATCCCGATCGCCGGCGATCTGATCACGAGCGACATCGCGATGGCGCTGCGCACGCCCACCAAGGACGCCGAGGAGATCAAGGTGGAATACGGCGTGGCCAAGCAGCTGCTGGCCGACGCCACCGAGCAGGTGGAGGTGCCGGGCCTCGGCGACCGGGCGCCCCGCATGCTCTCGCGCCAGGCGCTGGCCGGCGTGATCGAGCCGCGCGTCGAGGAGATCTTCTCGCTGGTGCACCAGGTGATCCGCGAGTCGGGCTGCGAGGAGCTGCTGTCCTCGGGCATCGTGCTCACCGGCGGCACCGCGGTGATGCCGGGCATGGTGGAACTCGGCGAGGACATCTTCCTGAAGCCCGTCCGCAAGGGTCTGCCGACCTACTCGGGCGCGCTGTTCGACATGGTCGCCAACCCGCGTTCGGCGACCGTCATGGGGCTTCTCGAGGAAGCGCGCGTCGCGCACAGCCGGGGCCACAAGGCCGCGGCGCAGGCCGGCTCGATGCAGACCTTCTTCGGCAAGGCGCGGGACTGGTTCATGGGGAATTTCTAAATGATGACGAGAGACAGAAGAGGCGTCATCCGAATAAGACGCGGCGCGCACGACGCGATCGAGTCGCAGGCTCTTTGGGATTCGGGGTATGGGTATTTCGCGCAACAGGCAACTGCAACAGCATCTAGGAAGGAAACATCATGGCGATCGAGATGATTGAACCGTTTGATCAAGGCACGCAGATCAAGGTGATCGGCGTTGGCGGCGGCGGCGGCAATGCCGTCGAGCACATGCTCAACGAAGGCGTTCAAGGCGTCGAGTTCGTCTGCGCGAACACCGACGCCCAGGCGCTGAACCGCTCGGGCGCGACCCAGATCATCCAGCTGGGTGGCAAGGGCCTCGGCGCCGGCGGCAAGCCCGAGGTGGGCAGGGCCGCGGCCGAGGAGGCGGTCGAGGAGATCAAGGCCGCGATCGCCGGCTCCAACATGCTGTTCATCACCGCCGGCATGGGCGGCGGCACGGGCACGGGCGCCGCGCCGGTGATCGCGCGCGTGGCCAAGGAGATGGGCATCCTCACGGTCGGCGTCGTCACCAAGCCGTTCGAGTTCGAGGGCAACCGCCGCATGAAGTCGGCCGACGCCGGCGTGGCCGAACTCGAGGCCAACGTCGACTCGCTGATCGTGGTGCTCAACGAGAAGCTGCTCGAAGTGCTGGGCGACGACGTCACGCAGGACCAGGCCTTCGCGTACGCCAACGACGTGCTGAAGAACGCCGTGGGCGGCATCTCCGACATCATCCACATCCCGGGCCTCGTCAACGTCGACTTCGAGGACGTGAAGACGGTGATGAGCGAACCCGGCAAGGCGATGATGGGCACCGCCATCGCCACCGGCCCGGATCGCGCCACCAAGGCGGCCGACGCGGCCGTGGCCTGCCCGCTGCTGGAAGGCATCGACCTGTCCGGCGCCAAGGGCGTGCTGGTGCTGATCGCGGCCTCGCGCTCCACGTTCAAGCTGTCGGAAAGCAAGCTGGCGATGAACACCATCCGCCGCTACGCCGCCGAGGAGGCGCACGTGATCTTCGGCACCGCCTACGACGAGACCCTCGGCGACCAGCTGCGCGTCACGGTGATCGCCACGGGCCTGTCGCAGTCGCGCCGCGCCCAGGCGCCGCTGACGGTGATCCAGACCACGCAGGCGCTGCGCACCGGCACCGACAACCTGCCCGTGATGAACACGCAGATGCCGCAGACGATGGCCAACGCGCCGCTGATGGGCAGCGCCCACGCGCACGGCGGCATGCCCGCCGCGCCGGCGATGCCCACCAACCCGGACTACGGCCACCTGGGCACGCCCAGCGTCTGGCGCCATCGCCAGCACGCCGCGGCCAAGGTCGAGGCGCTGAGCTCGCACGGCATGGACGAAATCGAGATCCCGGCGTTCCTGCGCAAGCAGGCGGACTGAGATCGGCCGACCGCCGCAGGCGGGAGGCATCGAGACCAGTTCCTGCGCAAGCAGGCGAACTGAGATCCTGCACGCGCGCCGCGAGGAGGCGGCGCGCGTGCCCGACAAGGGAGGGCGCGATGCGCAAGGTGTGTGCAGGTAAGGTCGCGTGCGCGGCCTGGATGTTGCTCGCGATCGTGGGGGCCGCGCAGGCGGCGCCCGGCGACGCGGAGCAGCGCAAGGTCTGGGACGACGTCGGCCAGGCCGCGAGGAAGGGCCCGGTCGACGTGCCGCTGCTCGACGAGGCCGTGCTGCACGTGCCCGCGGGCGAGGTGTTCGTGCCGCAGCCGCAGGCCGATCGGCTGCTGAACCTGTTCGGCAATCCGGGCAGCAATCCCGAGATGCCCGGCCTGCTGCTGCCGCGCGCGCCCAACGCGAACTGGTACATGCCCGTGCGCTTCAACAAGTCGGGCTACATCAGGGACGACGATGCGAAGACCTGGAACGCCGACGAGATGCTCAAGAGCCTGCGCGACGGCACCGAGGAGCAGAACCGCGAGCGCGTGAAGGCGGGGCAGCCGGCCATGGACATCGTCGGCTGGTCCGAGCCGCCGCGCTACGACGCCGCCACGCAACGCCTCTCGTGGTCGCTCGCCTCGCATCTGGTGGGCGCCAAGGCCGACGATCCGGTGGACGTCAACTACAACACGTACGCGCTCGGCCGCGACGGCTACTTCTCCATGAACATGGTGACGTCGCTGAAGGAGCTCGACGCGCTCAGGCCGGTGGCCGAGCGGCAGCTCGCCGCGCTCGAATTCAGGCCCGGCAAGCGCTATGCGGACTTCGACCCGAAGAGCGATCATGTGGCCGGGTACGGCCTCGCCGCGCTGGTGGTGATCGACTCCGGCGCTTCCAGTCCGGGCCCGGCGGCGAAGTACCTCAAGTGGATCATCCCCGCCGCCGTCGTGCTGGGCATCGCCGTGGTGGTGGTGCTCCGCCGCAAGTCCCGCGCCGCGCCGCCGCAATCCGCCAGCGGCACCTGAAAACCTGCGTCCCCGATGTTCGCCCGTCTCGCCCTCCTCGTCGTCGCCGCGCTGAAGTTCGGCAAGCTCAGCGGCACGCTGATCACCATGCTGATCTCGATCGGCGTGTATGCCATGGTGTTCGGCTGGCGCTATGCGGTGGGCATCGTGGCGATGCTGTTCCTGCACGAGATGGGCCACTACATCGCGGCGGTGCAGCGCGGCATCAAGGTGCGCCTGCCGATGTTCATCCCGTTCGTGTTCGCGTGGACGACGCTGGAGGAATCGCCGCACGACGCCGAGACCGAGGCCTACATCGGCCTGGCCGGCCCGATGCTTGGCACGGTGGCGGCGATCGGCGCGTACTTCCTGGCGCGCAGCTACGAGGTCAACTGGCTGCTGGCCGTGTCCTATACCGGCTTCTTCCTCAACCTGGTCAACCTGATCCCGCTGCCGCCGCTGGACGGCGGGCGCGTGACCACCATCCTGTCGCCGCGCATCTGGCTGCTGGGCGTGCCCATCATCGGCGCGCTGATGTGGTTCCACTTCAGCGTGATCCTGCTGGTGATCGCGATCGTGGCCGGCCCGCACGTGTTCGCGGCGCTGCGCTTCAATCCCGACGATCCGGCCGTCAAGCGCTACTACGACGCGGTGACGCCGCGCACGCGCTGGGAGTACGGGCTCCTGTACGTGGGCCTGATCGCCTTCCTGGGCTACATGACCAACGAGGTGGATCACCAGCTGCAGGGCATCCACAGGCCCGGCGTCGAGCAGACCCAGACGCAGTCGGACGACGTCTAGCGTCCTGTCCAGCGCGCCGGCAATTCGCGCCCGAAGGAGCAAACGATCACCGAATCCGGCTGACTTTACCGGGAAGCAACACCCAAACGTGGGATAGTTCGGGATTCAAACGCTGTCAAGGCTGACCGTGTCCCAAGCCGAATGGCAAGCGTGCAAGCGCGATATCGTCGATCGATTCGCCACGCCCAGCAACCTGCGCGGTTCGCTGCAATTCCTCTCCGTCGTCGTGCCGATCGCCGCGCTGTGGTTCGTGATCCGGCAGACCTGGCTGGATTCGCCGTGGCTCGATGCGGCGGCCACCGCGGCCCTCAGCCTGTTCCTGTTGCGCGGCTTCGTGCTGATGCACGACTGCGGGCACCACAGCCTGTTCCGCAGCAAGTCGCTGAACCGCCTGGGCGGCTTCCTGTTGGGCGTGTTGTCCGGGCTGCCGCAGCAGGTGTGGGCCGAGAACCACCGCTACCACCACGTGACCAACGGCAACTGGGCGAGGTACCGCGGGCCGCTGAACGTGGCCAGCGTCGCCGACTACCAGGCCATGAGCGTGCGCGGCCGGCGGCACTATCGATATACACGCGACATCCTCGTCGCGCCCTTGGCGGGCTGCCTCTATTTCCTGGTCAACCCGCGCATCACCTGGCTGCGCGCCAGCATCCAGCGCTTGCGCCGTGGGTCCGGTACCCAGGCCGCCTCGCCGCCGCCCGCCGTCTCCGCGGCGCACTATCGCCACATGCTCTGGAACAACCTGCTGCTGCTCGCGGCCTGGGGCGCGATGGCCTGGGCGGTCGGACCGCTGCAGTTCCTCGTGTGCTACCTCGTGAGCGGATCGCTGGCCGGCGCCTACGGCATCGTGCTGTTCACGGTGCAGCACAACTTCGAGCACTCGTACGCGAGCGCGGACGCGGGCTGGGATCGCGACGAGGCGGCCCTGCACGGGACGAGCTTCCTCGTCCTGCCGCGCTGGCTCAACTGGATCACCGCCGACGCGGCGTACCACCACGTGCACCACCTGTGCGCCAGCGTCCCCAACTACCGGCTCGCGGCCTGCCACAAGGAACACGAGCAGCTGTTCTCGGGGGTACGACGCGTGCGGCTGTTCGAGATTCCCGGCGCGCTCAAGCACGTGCTGTGGGACATGTCGGCCCGCCGGCTGGTGTCCGTGGCCGAGATCGCGCCCTGAGCCTCGTCCGGCGCGACCGAGGGCGCTCGCGGGCCATTGCTTTCCTTCATCGCGGCGATGGCCAAACAGTTTCCCCGGGCGCGGCAGGGACGCGGCCCAGTCCCTACAATCGCCGGATGCTCCAGCAACGCACGCTCAAGTCCATCACCCGCGCCGTCGGCGTGGGCCTGCACAGCGGTCAGAAGGTGGAGATGACGCTGCGGCCCGCGGCGCCCGACACCGGCATCGTGTTCCGCCGCGTCGACCTGCCGCAGCCCGTCGACATCCCGGCCAACGCCGGCTCGGTGTCCGACACGCGCATGAACTCCACCATCTCCTCGGGCGGCGATCCCGGCGGCCCCAAGGTGCAGACGATCGAGCACCTGATGTCGGCCTGCGCGGGCCTGGGCATCGACAACCTCGTCGTCGACATGACCGCCGACGAGGTGCCCATCCTCGACGGCTCGTCGGCCAGCTTCGTGTTCCTGCTGCAGAGCGCGGGCATCGTGCTGCAGGACGCGCCCAAGAGGTTCGTGAAGGTGCTCAAGCCGGTGGAGGTGCGCCGGGGCGAGGGCGCGTCGCTCGCCTGGGCGCGGCTGGAGCCGTACCACGGCTACAAGCTCACGTTCGAGATCGAGTTCAACCACCCGGCGGTGGACGCCACCGGCCAGCAGGTGAGCTTCGACATGGGCAGCGGCAAGTACAAGAGCGACATCGCGCGGGCCCGCACCTTCGGTTTCACGAAGGATCTCGACCTGATGCGTTCGCGCGGCCTCACCATGGGCGGCAGCATGGACAACGCGATCGTCGTCGACGACTCGCGCGTGCTCAACGCCGACGGCCTCCGCTACGACGACGAGTTCGTCAAGCACAAGATCCTCGACGCGATCGGCGACCTGTTCGTCATCGGCCACCCGCTGCTGGCCAGCTACACCGCGTACAAGAGCGGCCACGCGATGAACAACATGCTGCTGCGCGAGCTGCTGGCCGATCCCACCGCCTACGAGACAGTCACCTTCGACGACGAGCGCCTGGCCCCGGCCGGTTTCGCGGAGCTTGCGCCGGCCTGGTAACAGCACGCGACCGGCGCGGGCGGGCCCCGCATGCAGGCGAGAATGGGCCCTGCCGAGTTCCGCACCCCAGGCGCCATGTCCCTGCGCTCCTCCATCGTCCGACGCTGCCTGCAATCCTGCTTCGAGGCCACCGGCCTGCGCGTGGTGAACCTGCCGCATGTGGTCGACGCGCGCCAGCACGTCGATCCGCCCGTGCGGCTGGACGCCGGCTACCTGGTGGTCGATCGCCGGGCCTTTGCCTGGATCACGTTCTCGCGCGCCTCGGACGGCGGCGCCACGTCCACCCGCACCGTGGGCTTCGCCACGCTGTCGGGGGCGCTGCGCGCGATCTGCGCCGAGCGCATCGGCCTGGCCGGGCGTGCGGCCATCCCCGGTCCGGCGCGCGCCGTCGAACTGCGGCGCGCGGGGCGCTGGCAGGAAGTGCTGGATGCCAGCGAGCTTGTCGAGGCGCCGATGCGCGCGCGGCTCGATGCCTGGCTCCGCGGCGGCCGCTTCAAGGCGTTTCGCGTCGCGCTGGGGCTGCTCAAGCGCTTCTGAACGCCGATCGGCCCGCTCCGCGCCAATCCCGACCACGCGACGGGATAACATAAACTAGCTTATTATTTTGGTCTTCCAGGATCCTGGCGGTGCTGCGTGCCCGCGTGGCCTGGACAGCGATCGGTCCGGAGAGGGGGCCGGCTCGCTCCACCCCGTCTTTCCCCGGCCCCGTCTCGTGTCGTGTTCCCCCTGGAGCCGATCCAGCGCGCGGGCACCCCTGGCGGCATCCCGCCATCCAACAGCTTCGAAGAGAAAAGCCGCATGTCCCATTTCCTGGCCGCTCGCGCTCCGCGCCCGACTCCCGCCACCGCTGTCGTCCTGGCCTGCCTGCTGGCGCTCGCGGCCTGCGGCGACAAGGCGCCGCCGTCCGGGCCGCCGCCGGCGCCCGAGGTGGGCGTCGTCACCGTGGCCCAGCGCACGCTGGACGTGCCCACCGAACTGCCGGGGCGCGTCGAGGCGGCCCGCGTGGCGCAGGTGCGCGCGCGCGTGACGGGCATCGTGCAGAAGCGCCTGTTCGCCGAAGGCAGCGACGTCAAGGCCGGCGAACCGCTGTTCCTGATCGATCCCGCGCCGTACAAGGCCGCCATCGACAGCGCCAAGGCCGCGCTCGCCAAGGCCCAGGCCAACGAACAGCAGGCCTCGGGCCTGCTCGGACGCTACAAGCCGCTGCGCGAGGCGAACGCCATCAGCCAGCAGGATTTCGTCAACGCCACGTCCTCGGCCGCCCAGGCCACGGCAGACGTCGCCGCCGCCAAGGCCGCGGTGCAGACGGCGCAGCTGAACCTCGACTACGCCACGGTCACCGCGCCCATCAGCGGCCGCATCGGCCAGGCGCTGGTCACCGAGGGCGCGCTGGTGTCGGCGACCGAGGCCACGCAGCTCGCGCTGATCCAGCAGGTCGACCAGGTCTACGTGAACTTCGCGCAGCCGGTGAGCGACCTCACGAGGCTGCGCAAAGCGTTCGCCAGCGGCAAGTCGAAGTCGCTGGGGCTGACGATTCCCGTGCGCATCGCGCTGGACGACGGCAGCGAGCTGCCGCAGGCCGGCAAGCTGCTGTTCTCCGACCTGAGCGTCGACCCGACCTCGGGCCAGGTGAACGTGCGCGCCAGGGTGGCCAACCCTGACGGCGCGCTTCTACCCGGCATGTACGTGCGCGGCCGCATCGCGCAGCAGCAGGTGGACTCCGCCGTGCTGCTGCCGCAGCAGGCGGTGCAGCGCACCACGCAGAACGACACCGTGATGGTGGTGGGCGCCGACGGCAAGCCCTCGGTGCGCGTGGTCAGGCTGGGCGGCTCGGACCACGGCAACTGGATCGTCCTCGACGGCCTGAAGCCGGGCGAGCAGGTGATCGCCGACGGCTTCCAGAAGATCCGTCCGGGCGGCACCGTGAAGCCGGTGGCCTGGAGCGCCACGGCGCCTGCCGCACCCGCCGCACCGGCTTCGGCCGCGAGCCGCTGATCGAGCGTCCGCCATGTCCAAGTTCTTCATCGAACGTCCGATCTTCGCGATCGTCATCGCGCTGTTCATCCTCGTGTTCGGCGGCGTGGCGATCACGCAGCTGCCGATCGCGCAGTACCCGCCGGTCGCGCCGCCCACCATCGTCCTGACCGCGACCTACCCGGGCGCGTCCGCCAAGACGATGGACGAGGCCGTCATCAGCGTCGTCGAGCAGGAGTTGAACGGCTCGCCCGGCATGATCTACATGGAGTCGGTCAGCCAGTCCAACGGCACCGGCACCATCACGATCAGCTACGACCCGGGCACCAACCCCGACCTGGCCCAGGTCGACGTGCAGAACCGCCTGTCGCGCGCGGCGCCGCGGCTGCCCGCGGCCGTCACGCAGCAGGGCGTGCGCGTCGACAAGGCGCGCTCGAACTTCCTGCTGTTCACGATCCTGTCCTCCGACAACCCGGCCTACGACCCGGTGGCGCTCGGCGACTACGCGTCGCGCAACGTGCTGCCCGAGATCCAGCGCATTCCCGGCGTCGGCCAGGCGCAGCTGTTCGGCACCGAGCGCGCGATGCGCGTGTGGGTCGATCCGGCCAAGCTGGTCGGCTACAAGATGTCGATGGACACGGTCAACAGCGCCATCGCCGGCCAGAACGCGCAGGTCTCGGCGGGCAGCGTCGGCGACATCCCCAACCTGCTCACGCAAGGCATCACCGCCACGGTGGTGGTGCAGGGCCAGCTGACGAGCATCGAGCAGTTCGGCGCCATCGTGCTGCGTGCCAACCCCGACGGCTCGTCCGTCCGCCTGCGCGACGTCGCGCGCCTCGAACTCGGCGCGCAGACCTATGCCACGTCGGCGCGCCTGAACGGCGAGCCGTCCACCGGCATCGGCGTCCAGCTGTCGCCCAGCGGCAATGCGCTGGCCACGGCCGAGGCGATCAAGGCGCGCATGGCGCAGCTGTCGAAGTACTTCCCCGAAGGCGTGAAGTACAGCATTCCCTACGACAGCTCGCGCTTCATCAAGATCTCGATCCGCGGCGTCATCGAGACGCTGGTCGAGGCCGTCGCGCTCGTGTTCGTCGTGATGTTCCTGTTCCTGCAGGACTGGCGCTACACGCTGATCCCGACCATCGTCGTGCCGGTGGCGCTGCTGGGCACGTTCGGCGTGCTGCTGGCGCTCGGCTACTCCATCAACGTGCTGACGATGTTCGGCATGGTGCTGGTGATCGGCATCGTGGTCGACGACGCGATCGTGGTGGTGGAGAACGTCGAGCGCATCATGAGCACCGAGGGCCTGCCGCCGCTGGAGGCCACGCGCAAGGCGATGACCCAGATCCAGGGCGCCATCGTCGGCGTGACCGTGGTGCTGATCTCGGTGTTCGTGCCGCTGGCGTTCTTCGCCGGCGCCGTGGGCAACATCTACCGCCAGTTCTCCACCGTGATGGTGGCCTCGATCGGCTTCTCGGCGTTCCTGGCGCTGTCGCTCACGCCCGCGCTCTGCGGCGTGCTGCTGCGACCCGTGGAGGCCGGCCACCACCATGCCAAGCGCGGCTTCTTCGGGCTGTTCAATCGCAACTTCGACAAGGTGTCGCACGGCTACGAAGGCATGGTCGGGCGCGCGCTGTCGCGCGTCGGCCGCCGCTTCATGCTGATGTTGTTCGCGCTGATCGTCGGCGGCGTCGTGCTGTTCTTCGCGAAGCTGCCGGCGTCGTTCCTGCCGGGCGAGGACCAGGGCTACCTGATCGTCAACGTGCAGCTGCCGCCGGGTGCCACGCGCAACCGCACGCTGGAGGTGATGAAGCAGGTCGAGGGCTTCATGCTCAAGCAGCCCGAGGTGCAGGACATGGTCAGCGTGCTGGGCTTCAGCTTCTCGGGCTCGGGCCAGAACGCGGCGCTGGCCTTCGTGCCGCTGAAGGACTGGAGCGAGCGCAAGGGGGCGGCGCATTCCGCGCAGGCCCTGGCCGGGCGCGCGTTCGGCGCGCTGTCCAAGGTGCGCGACGCGTTCATCTTCCCGCTGAGCCCGCCGCCCATTCCCGAGCTCGGCACCGCGTCAGGCTTCAGCTTCCGCCTGCAGGATCGCGGCGGCCTGGGCCATGACGCGCTGCTGGCCGCGCGCAACCAACTGCTGGGCATGGCCGGCAAGGATCCCATCCTGGCCGGCATCCGCCCGGACGGGCTGGAGGACGCCGCGCAGCTCGAGCTCACGATCGACCGCGAGAAGGCCGCCAGCCAGGGCGTGGGCTTCGCCGCCATCAACTCGGCGATCTCCACCGGCTTCGGCTCGAACTACGTCAACGACTTCCCCAACGCCGGCCGCCTGCAGCGCGTGGTGGTGCAGGCCGACCAGCAGGCCCGCATGCAGCCGGACGACCTGCTGCGCCTGAACGCGATCAACGCCACCGGCCAGCCGGTGCCGCTGTCGGCGTTCGCGAGCGTGCGCTGGGTCACCGGCCCGGTGCAGAGCATCCGCTACAACGGCTATCCGTCCATGCGCATCGCCGGCGATGCGTCGGCGGGCCACAGCACGGGCGAGGCGATGGACGAGATGGAGAAGCTCGCGGCGCAACTGCCGGCGGGCATCGGCTACGAGTGGACGGGCCAGTCGCGCGAGGAGAAGCTCTCGGGCTCGACCGCGCCGATCCTGCTCGCGTTCTCGCTGCTGGCCGTGTTCCTCTGCCTGGCCGCGCTCTACGAGAGCTGGTCGATCCCGATGTCCGTGCTGCTGGTGGTGCCCATCGGCGTGCTGGGCGCGCTGCTGGGAGCGTGGTCGCGCGGGTTCTCCAACGACGTGTACTTCAAGGTGGGCCTGATCACCATCATCGGCCTGTCGGCGAAGAACGCGGTGCTGATCATCGAGTTCGCGAAGGACCTGCAGGCGCAGGGCAAGGGCGTCGCCGAGGCGGCGCTGGAGGCCATCCGCCTGCGCTTCCGTCCCATCATCATGACCTCGCTCGCCTTCATGCTGGGCGTGCTGCCGCTGGCCATCTCCACCGGCGCCGGCTCCGCCAGCCAGAGGGCGATCGGCACCGGCGTGATGGGCGGCATGGCCACGGCCACGCTCGTCGGCGTCGTCTTCGTGCCGCTGTTCTTCGTGCTGGTGCGCTCGTTCTTCAGGAGCAGCAAGCGCCAGCAGGCCTTCGACCTCGCGCACTCGCGTTCCTTCAAGGACTGACGTCATGCGCAATTCCAACTTCCGGAAATCCCTCGTGACGAGCCGTTCCCTCTCCTGCGTGGCGCTCGCCTGCGTGCTGTCCGCCTGCTCCACGATGGCCCCGCACTACGAGCGACCCGCGGCGCCCGTGGCCGCGGCGTTCCCGTCGGCCGCGGCATCGGCCGCCGCGCCGTCCACCGGCGTCGCGCCCGCGGCGCAGCCGTGGCAGGCCTACTTCAAGGACGCGCGCCTGGATCAGCTGATCTCGGCCGCGCTGGCCAACAACCGCGACCTGCGCGTGGCCATGCTCAACATCCAGGTCGCGCGCGCGCAGGTGGGCCTGAGCCGCGCCAACGACTTCCCCACGATCAACCTGCAGGGCACGCACACGCGCGAGACCGGCGTCCAGACGCTCGACACCGTGGGCCTGGCCGTGGCCGGCTACGAGGTCGACCTGTGGGGCCGCGTGCGCTCGCTGACCGACGCCGCGCTGGCGCAGCTCTCGGCCACCGAGGAGGCGCGCAAGGCGGCGCAGATCTCGCTGGTCGCTTCGGTGGCCAACGCCTACTACGCGATGGCCGGCGACCAGGCGCTGCTCGACGTCGCCGCGCAGACGCTGGCCACGCGTTCCGACACGCTCAAGCTGATCCAGCTGCGCTTCGACAACGGCGTGGCCTCCAGCATCGACCTGCAGCTGAACAAGTCGCTGGTGGAGACCGCGCGCGTCGCCTTCGTGGCCGCGCAACGCCAGCGCGCGCTCGACCAGAACGCGCTGGAACTGCTGATCGGCGGCCCGCTGCCGGCGCAGCAGCCCGTGGCCACGGCCTGGGACGACATGGCATTGCCCGACGTGCCGGCCGGCCTGCCGTCGGAGGTGCTGCTGGGCCGCCCGGACGTGCGCCAGGCCGAGGAGCAGCTGATCGCGGCCAACGCCAACATCGGCGCCGCGCGCGCGGCGTTCTTCCCCACGATCTCGCTCACCGGCAGCTACGGCACGGCGAGCACCTCGCTCAACGGGCTGTTCGATCACTCGGCCTGGAGCTTCATCCCGCAGGTGACGCTGCCGCTGTTCGACGCCGGCCGCACGCGCAACAACCTGCGCGTGAGCGAGGCCCAGCGCGACATCGCGACCGCGCAGTACGAGAAGGCCGTGCAGACCGCGTTCCGCGACGTGGCCGACGCCCTGGCCGGCCGCGCCACGCTGGTCGACCAGCTCTCGGCGCAACAGGCCGAGACCGACGCCGAGGCGGCGCGCTACAAGCTCTCGAACCTGCTGTTCACCAACGGCGTGGCGAGTTCGCTCGATCAGCTCGACGCGCAACGCTCGCTGTTCGCGTCGCAGCAGGCGCTGGTGCAGGTGAAGCTGGCGTTGCTGCAGAACCGGATCGCGGTGTACCGGGCGTTGGGCGGCGGATGGACGGAGCCGGGGCAGCCGGCGTCCTGAACGCCGCGCGCCCGCGCCGTCGGGCCGCGGCGCGATGGGCTCGGGTCAGCGAGTGGCCCGTTGCTCAGGCCTTCTTGAGCACCCACCCGATCGAGAAGACATAGCGGCTTGCGCCCTCTATCGGACGGGTCAGGCCGCGCTCACGCCGGCCACTGCGGCTCCTCGCCGCTGTCGTCGAAGCGCGGGAAGATGGTGAGGTTGACCACCTTGCCCTTGGCCACCCACAGCATCAGGCCGTGCTGCTCGCTCTGCCAGCACTGGCCGGAGTCGGCGAAGTCGTCGGTGAGCTCGAGGTCATGGATGTCGGCGTCGCGCGCGAGGCGCTTCAGGTCGGCCAGTTCGCAGCCGATGAGCGGCACGCCGTTGACGGTGATGTCGGCCGACCACGCGGTGATGGACTCGAGCTTGGACTCGGGCACGGCCTCGAACTCGAGCTCGATGTCGCCGCCCTGGTAGAACCAGGTCTCCACCGCGCTGCCGTCGTCGTCCGCGGACGTTTCCACGGAGTCGGGCTTGCCGGCGGTGGCGCGCACGAGTTCGCGGCTCATGCCCAGCACGAAGGGAGCGATTCCGAAGTAGGGGGTAGCGTCGGCCATGGGGTCTCGTCAGGAAGGCAGGGTCAGAATCTGTGAATGGATCCGGCGCGTCCGAGCGGGCAGTCAAAACGCGTTCGATCAAGGCGCAAAGCACAGCCGTAGCTGGGGCTACGGCGAGCATTTGCAACGCAGAGCGGGCACGTTTTGGCGGAACGAGCGGGCGTGTCGGATTCGTTCACAGATTCTAGGAGTCGTCAGTATGTACGACCGCCGCGATATTGGGCGTGCTGCTTGCGCGCCAGGGGGGTGGCGGCGGCCAGCGCGGCCAGCGTGTGGCCGGCGTGGGCGTGCATGATCGCCAGCCCGAGGGCGTCGGCGGCATCCTTGCCAGGCAGGCCGGGCAGGCCCAGCAGGCGCGCCACCATCTGCTGCACCTGCTCCTTCTTCGCCTGGCCGTGGCCGACGATGCCCTTCTTCATCTGCACGGCCGTGTACTCGGACACCGCCAGGTCGGACGCCACCAGCGCCGCCATGGCTGCGCCGCGCGCCTGGCCCAGCAGCAGCGTGCTCTGCGGGTTGACGTTGACGAACACGATCTCCATGGACGCCTGCTGCGGCTGGTAGCGCTGCACCACCTCGCGCACGCCCTCGAACAGCACCTTGATGCGTCCCGGCAGGTCGCCGACGGCGTGATGCGTGGTGCTGATCGTGCCGCTGGCCACGTAGCGCAGCGTGGCCCCCTCGGCCTCGATCACGCCGAAGCCGGTGGTGCGCAGGCCGGGGTCGATGCCGAGGATGCGAAGCATGGTCAATTCCTGAGCTGGAAGTACCAGCGCACGGAGTGGAAGAACACGGGCGCCGCGAAGCACAGCGGCGCGACGCGGTCCAGGAGCCCGACGGCGCCGGTCACCTGGCCCGTGTTGCCCCAGTAGTTGACGCCGGCGTCGCGCTTCAAGGCCGTCATCACGAACTCGCCCAGCGTGCCGGCGGCGCCGGCGATCAGCGCCATCACCATCGCCTGCGGCAGCTTGAACGGCGTGATCCAGAACAGCAGGCCGCCGACGACGGCCGCGCCCAGGCAGGCCAGGCCCCAGGCGCGCAGGCCGAAGCTGCGGTCGATCATGCGGGCCACCGGGCGGCGGCGCAGGCGGCCGCTGATGAGGGTCTCCAGCATCTGCGCCGTCATCGTCACCACCACGAGGAAGAACACCAGGAACGGGCCGCGGTCATGCACGTGCGGGAAATCCAGCAGCAGCAGCGCCGGCGCGTGCGACAGGCCGAACACGCACACCATCACGCCCCACTGGATCTTGGCGTTGCGCTCCAGGAAGCGCAGCGGGTCGCCGCCCAGCGCGCTCAGCACGGGGATGGCCAGGAACACGTAGACCGGGATGAACACCGTGAACAGGTCGAAGCTGCGCGCGCCGGCCAGCACGTACTGCACCGGCAGCACCACGAAGAAGGCCAGCATCAGGCTGCGGTGGTCGGCACGGCGCGTCTGCATCAGCGTGACGAACTCGCGCAGCGCGAGGAACGAGATCACCGCGAACAGGAAGGTGGCGCCCGGCGCGCCCGACACCCAGGCGAGCCAGAACACGATGGCGCCGGTCCAGGTGGCGCGCAGGTCGGCGGCGAACTTCGACAGGCCGTGGTCGTCCTGCGGCGACTTGTCGCGCATCGCCACGAAGACCGCGCCGGCCGAGACCAGCAGCAGCCCGCCGAACAGGATCAGGAACAGCAGCCCGATCTGCTGCGTCGCGCTGAGCGATTGGAGGTATTTCATGCGGCACCGCCCGGCTTCAGCGCGATGACGGCATCACGCGCGCGCGCCAGGAAGCCGGCCTTGGGCTCGTCTTCGGCGAGGTTGCAGGGCGCGCCGAAGGTGACGGTGCACAGGATCGGCACCGGCACCACTTCGCCCTTGGGCATCACGCGCTGCACGTTGTCGATCCAGCACGGGATCAGCTGCACGGCGGGGAACTGCTTCGCGAGCCGGTAGAGGCCGCTCTTGAAATCCTGCGGCAGGCCCTTGTTGCTGCGCGTGCCCTCGGGAAAGATCACCAGCGAGTCGCCCTGTTCCAGCGCGGCGATCAGCGGCTCCAGCGGATCGGGGCCGCCTTCCTTGCGCTCGCGGTCGACGTACACCGCGCGGAACACCTCGCGCGTGATCCAGTGCTTCAGCGGCGTCTTCGTCCAGTAGTCGGCGGCGGCGATGGGACGGGTCTGCGCCCGCAGGTCGGCCGGCAGCGCGGCCCAGACGAGCACCCAGTCGAGGTGGCTCTGGTGGTTGGCGAAGTAGATGCGCTGTTCCGCTTTTGGCGGGACGCCCTTCCAGTGGCCTTGCGCGCCGGTGATCAGCCGAGCCACGGCCGCCAGCACGAAGCCCATTGCATCGGCTTTGTTCATGGCGGCAGTGTAGTGGGACGGCCTTGCTGCCCGTGGGAATGTAGATGCCGTGCTCGGCGTCCAGGCGCACCCGGTCGGCGTAGACTGGCGGCATACGACGAGGAGGGGGCACCACCACCGGGAGCCGTCCATGCGTCACTTCATTCCTGTCCACGCGTTGCTGGCCGCGGTGCTGCTGCTCGTGGCCGACTTGGCCCACAGCCGCGCGACAACGTCGGCCACGCTCGCCGATTTCCGCATCGAATTGACCGACCTCGACCCGTCCGATGGCATCGCGCCCTCGTTGACGCTGGATCCCCAGTCGCACAGCGTCGTCGAGACCCAGCTGTCATCCGACATCGAGTTCCACGCGAACCAGGGCGCTTCGGCGTTCGCGCCCGTCTCGACGAGCAGGGAAGCCGACGGTTCCGGGGGCTCGGCCTCCTTTTCGGGCGACCCGTTCGGCGCCGGCGCCGTGATCGCCGCCAGCGCGGTCGGGGACCATGGCGGAGGCGCCGGGAGCGATGCCGAGGTCGACGGGCCGGCCTCCGCGCTCCATCTTGGCGATTTCGTGCTCGGGCCGCAGTCGCAGGTGACGTTCTCGGGGATGGCATCGATCGACTGGTTCGCCAGCAGCCCGCGCACGTCGACCTATGCCGCGGTGGGCGTGACCTTCCTGCAGTTCGTCAACGGAGCGCAGCGATTCGCCGGCCAGGACTACCTGTCGATGAGCTACATCGGATTCGGTGAGCCCACGGGAACGCTGTCGGCACCCATCGAGCTCAGTTTCGCCAACGCGTCCGACGCCCCCGTCGTCGTCATCTTCAGCCTGGGCGCGGCCGCCGACGCCGGCGACATGCAGATAGACCCGTTGCCCGTCGACGAGCCGGCGGGCGGGGTGCTGCTGCTCGCCGGCGCGCCCTGGCTGCTCTGGCGCGCCTGGCGGCGCCGGTGACGCGCCGCGCTCGCCGCCTCAGTGCCGGAAGTGGCGCGTGCCCGTGAGCACCATCGCGATGCCGCGCTCGTCGGCCGCGTTGACCACCTCTTCGTCGCGCATCGAGCCGCCCGGCTGGATGACGCAGGTGGCGCCGGCGTCGCAGACCACGTCGAGGCCGTCGCGGAACGGGAAGAACGCGTCGCTGGCGACGGCCGTGCCCTTGAGCGTGAGGCCGGCGTTCTCGGCCTTGATGCCGGCGATGCGGGCCGAGTCGATGCGGCTCATCTGGCCGGCGCCCACGCCCATGGTCATGCCGTTGGCGCAGAACACGATGGCGTTGCTCTTGACGAACTTGGCCACCTTCCACGCGAACATCAGGTCGACCATCTGCGCGGCCGTCGGCTGCACCTTGGTGACGATCTTCAGCTCGGACTGCGCCACGTTGCGCGCGTCGGACGACTGCAGCAGCACGCCGCCGCCCACGCGCTTCATGTCGACCGCGTTCATCGCGTGGCCGCCCGCCGGCAGCGCCACCTCGAGCACGCGCACGTTCTGCTTGGCGGCGAAGATGGTGCGCGCTTCCGGCGTGACCGACGGGGCGATCACCACCTCCACGAACTGGCGCACCACGGCCTCGGCCGCGGCGCCGTCCAGCGTGCGGTTGAAGGCGATGATGCCGCCGAAGGCCGACGTGGGGTCGGTCTTGAAGGCCTTGCCGTAGGCCTCGGCCGCGCTGGCGCCGATGGCCACGCCGCACGGGTTGGCGTGCTTGACGATCACGCAGGCGGGCACGTCGAAGGTCTTGACGCATTCCCACGCCGCGTCGGAGTCGGCGATGTTGTTGAACGAGAGTTCCTTGCCCTGCAGCTGGTGCCAGCCGGCCAGCGTGCCCGGCGCGGGCTGCGCGTCGCGGTAGAACGCGGCGCCCTGGTGCGGGTTCTCGCCGTAGCGCATGTCCTGCACCTTGGTGAGCTGCAGCGTGAACGTGGCCGGCCAGTCGCCGCGCTTGGGCACGGCCTCGCCGTGGCTCTCGGCGCCGTCTTCCAGCGCCGTGAGGTAGTTGGTGATCATGCCGTCGTAGGCCGCCGTGTGCGCGAACACCTTCTTGGCGAGCGCGAACTTGGTCTTCTTCTGCAGGCCTTCGGGCGACTTGAGTTCCGCGATGACCTGCGGGTAGTCGGCGGGGTCGATGACCACGGCCACGTCCTGCCAGTTCTTGGCCGCGGCGCGCAGCATCGCGGGGCCGCCGATGTCGATGTTCTCGATCGCGTCCTCCAGCGTGCAGTCGGGATTCGCGGTGGCCTTGGCGAACGGGTACAGGTTGATGATGAGCAGGTCGATGGTGCCGATGCCGTGCTCCTTGAGCGCGGCCATGTGCTCGGGCACGTCGCGGCGCGCCAGCAGGCCGCCGTGCACGCGCGGGTGCAGCGTCTTCACGCGGCCGTCGAGCATCTCGGGAAAGCCGGTGATCTCCGAGACCTCGGTCACGGGCAAGCCGTTCTCGGCCAGCAGCTTGGCCGTGCCGCCGGTGGACAGCAGCTTCACGCCGCTGTCGTGCAGCGTGCGGGCGAACTCGACGATGCCGGTCTTGTCGGATACGGAGAGCAGGGCGGTGAGGGACATGGGCGGTCTCTGAAAGAAAAATGTTATTGGTCGACGAGCTTGTGCTCGAGCAGCTTGCGGCGCAGCGTGTTGCGGTTGATGCCCAGCCACTCGGCGGCCTTGCTCTGGTTGCCGTCGGCGTGGCGCAGCACGACGTCCAGCAGCGGCTTCTCGACGGTGTTCATGAACATCTCGTGCATCGAGTGCGGCTCGACGCCGTGCAGGTCCTTGAAATACTGTTCCAGCGTCTCGCGGACGCAGGCTTCGATCTGTTTCTTGCTCAACGGAACCCCTCCCGCGCCGAGTACTGCGCTCCGTCCCCCGAGGGGACCGCGGGCCTCCTTGGGGCGGCCCGGCGCACGGCCCGCGTGGTTCTCTCGCGATGACGATTCATTCTGGTTGCTCTCAGGCTTCTTGTTGTAGCTGCGCTTCGTTGGCGGCCGGCCACAGCGCGTGGCGATCGGCCAGCTGGTCGAAGTAGTCGGTCACGCCGGCCATCTGCGTCCTGCAGTCGGCATGCGTGTTCATCACCGCGCGGAATTCCGGCCCTCCCGGGAGCGCGTGGACGGCCCAGCCGATGTGCTTGCGGGCCGTCCGCACGCCCAGGTCCTCGCCATAGAGGCCGTAGTGGTCGTGCAGATGTTCGGTGAGCCAGCGCGCGACGTCGCGCGTGGCCGGGGCGGCGAGGCGCTGCCCCGTCGCGAGGTAGTGGGCGATCTCGTTGAAGATCCACGGGCGGCCCTGCGCGGCGCGGCCCACCATCAGCGCGTCGGCGCCGGTGGCCTTGAGCACCGCGGCCGCCTTCTCGGGCGAATCGATGTCGCCGTTGGCCACCACGGGGATGCGCAGCGCGGCCTTCACCGCGGCGATGGTGTCGTACTCGGCGAAGCCCTTGTAGCCCTGCTCGCGGGTGCGGCCGTGCACGGTGACCATGGCCACGCCGGCGCTCTCGGCCGCGCGCGCGATGCGCAGCGCGTTGCGCTCGGTGTCGCACCAGCCGGTGCGCATCTTCAGGGTGACGGGCACGTTGGCGGGCGCACAGGCGGCCACCACGGCCTCGACGATCTCGAGGGCCAGCGGCTCGTCCTGCATCAGCGCCGAGCCGGCCCACTTGTTGCAGACCTTCTTGGCCGGGCAGCCCATGTTGATGTCGATGATCTGGGCGCCGCGGTCGATGTTGTAGCGCGCTGCGTCGGCCATCATCTGCGCGTCGGTGCCGGCGATCTGCACCGAGATCGGCGCCGTCTCGCCGTCGTGGTTGGCGCGGCGCGAGGTCTTGAGCGTGTGCCAGAGATCCTTGCGCGACGTCACCATCTCGCTGACCGCGTAGCCCGCCCCCAGGCGCTTGCAAAGCATGCGGAAAGGCCGATCCGTCACCCCGGCCATGGGGGCGACGAACAAGGCGTTCGGCAGCTCGATCGCGCCAATGTGCATGGGGAGAGGGCGTGCGGGGTTGGAGTGGGGCGCAGCGGCTGTCGAGCGAGGGTCGGACAGGCGTGGTGTGCTGCAAAACGAGGCAGAAGTATAGCCGGACGGCGGCTCCCCGTCCGTGGCGCGGGCGCACGCGGCGCGTGCGAATCCGCACGGGTTCCGCGCTCGCGCACAATGCGGTCGCATGGATCACTGGTTCGCCGGCGTCATCGCCTGGCTGTCGCTGCCGCAGTACGGGCTGCTGACGCTGTTCGTCGTCTCGCTGGTATCGGCCACGCTGCTGCCGCTGGGCTCCGAGCCCGCGCTCGCCGGGCTGGTGCTGCTCAATCCCGCGCTCGTCTGGTGGGCGATCGTCGTCGCCACGCTGGGCAACACCATCGGCGGGGCGATCAGCTGGGCCACCGGCTACGGCGCCGAGCGGGCCTACGAGAGCCTGGCGCACAAGAAGCCGCCCGGGCCGGCCAGCCGGCGCGCGCGGGCGCTGGTGGAGCGCTACGGCACGCGCGCCTGCCTCCTCAGCTGGCTGCCGGTGGTGGGCGATCCGCTGTGCGCCGTGGCCGGCTGGCTGCGGCTGCCGTTCTGGCCCTGCGTGGGCTACATGGCCATCGGCAAGTTCCTGCGCTATCTCGTCTACACCACGGCGCTGGTGTGGCTGTGGCCGCACGTGCAGCCGTGGTTCACGGCGCACGGCGCCTGACCGGCTCCGCGCGGCGTAAAGCCTGGAAACGCGCCCCGCGCCTCGCCCATCTGGGGGTGTGCGGGCAAATGGGGAGGCGGCGATCATCGGGGGCCCGGCGAAAATGCAGGCGCCGGCGCTTCGCACGACGAACCCTCCGGAACAACGACTTCAGGGACAAACCATGACCGCCACCGCAACGCCTTCCTACGACGCCCTCACTGCCACCTGGCAGCGGCTCTACCGCCTGGGCCACCTGCAAAGCATGGCCAGCTGGGACCAGGCCGCCAACATGCCGCCCAAGGGCAACACCGCGCGCGGCCAGGCGCTGGCCGAGATCGCGATGCTCACCCACGGCATGCGCACCGACCCCGTGCTGAAGAACCACCTGGCCCGCGCGAAGGACGAGGCGCTCAGCGACGACCAGCGCGCCAACCTGCGCGAGATCGAGCGCGACTGGTTCCGCGCCAACGCGCTGCCGGCCGAACTGGTGGAGCGCCGCGCGCTGGCCACCTCGCGCTGCGAGTACGCGTGGCGCACGCAGCGCAAGGAAAACGACTGGGCCGGCTTCGCCGTCAACCTGAAGACCGTGCTGGAGGTCGGCCGCGAGGAGGCGCGCTTCCTGGCCGACAAGAGCGGCCTGTCGCCCTACGACGCGCTGATCGACCGCTACGAGCCCGGCATGCGCGGCGCCACCATCGACCGCATCTTCGGCGACGTCAAGGAATGGCTGCCGGGCCTCATCGCCCGCATCACGCAGAAGCAGGCGAGCGAGCGCACGCTGGTGCCGCAAGGCCCGTTCGACCTGGCCAGGCAGCGCGACCTGTGCGAGCAGGTCATGCGCGTGCTGCAGTTCGATTTCGACGGCGGCCGGCTCGACGTCAGCGCGCACCCGTTCTCGGGCGGCGTGCCCGAGGACGTGCGCCTCACCACCCGCTTCCGCGACGACGAGTTCATGCAGAGCCTGATGGGCACCGTGCACGAGACCGGGCACGGCCGCTACGAGCAGAACCTGCCGCGCGAGCTGCTGGGCCAGCCGGTGGCCGAGGCCCGCTCGATGGCGTTCCACGAGAGCCAGAGCCTGTCGTTCGAGATGCAGGTGGGCTGCCACCCGGGCTTCGTCGCACACATCGCCCCGCGCATCCGCGCCACGTTCGGCGACCAGCCCGCGCTGGCCACCGACAACCTGCAGCGCCTGCTCACGCGCGTGCAGCCCGGCTACATCCGCGTCGACGCCGACGAGGTCACGTACCCGGCCCACGTCATCCTGCGCTACGAGCTCGAGCGCGGCCTCATCGAGGGCACCTACCAGGTCGACGACATCCCCGCGCTGTGGGACGAGCAGATGATGAAGCTGCTGGGCGTGGACACGCGCGGCAACTTCCGCGACGGCCCGATGCAGGACGTGCACTGGCCCGAGGGCCTGTTCGGCTACTTCGCCTGCTACTCGCTGGGTGCGATGTACGCGGCGCAGTGGTTCGCCGCGATGCGCCGCCAGATGCCCGACCTCGACGCGCAGATCGCGGCCGGCAACCTGGCGCCGGTGTTCGGCTGGCTGCGCGAGAACATCTGGCTGCAGGGCAGCCGCTGGACCAGCGACGAGCTGGCGATCCGCGCCTCGGGCGAGACGCTGAATCCGGCGCACTTCAAGGCGCACCTGGAGAAGCGCTACCTGGGCTGACGGCGCGTCACCAGGCATGGGTGACCGACAGCGACGCGAACGTCGCCCGGCCGCCCTGCTCGCTGGTGCCGCGCCCCAGGCCGGGCGTCACGCGCCAGCCGGGCGCCACGTCGATGGCCGCCTTCACGTCGGCGCTTCGCAGCGTGCCGGCGTTGTCGTGGACCTGCCCGGTGGCGTACTCGGCGGAGACCGCGGCACGCGACCACCGCCAGGTCGCACCGACCAGGGCGCTGCGATCGAGGGCCACCTCGTCCCGGTTGACGACGGACGTGCCGCCGAAGAGCGCCTGCGCCAGCACCGGGTTGGAGGCCAGCGGGCCGCCGGACGTCGCCGCCGCGGCCTGCTGGGTGCTGCTCCGGTAGTGGTTGCGCGCGACCGCCGCGTAGACGCTGGCGTGCTCGCCCACGGCCAGCGTCCCGTGCAGGCCGACGCCCGTTCCGGCGATGCGCGCCTGCGCGGGAACGGCCGTCGAACCGCCGATCGCGCTGGCGACCTCGACGCTGCCGGACGCGAGCGAGCGCCGGTGCGTGAGATCCAGGCCCAGGTCGTTCCCGGCGTGCCGCCAGTCGAGCGCCGAGGCCAGGTCGGTCTGCCGGAACCGGCTCGCGTCGACGCGCTGCGTCGCGGCCAGCATGGCCTGCCAGTCCGGGCCGGCCGCGCCCGCGGCCAGCGCCAGGATGGCCGGCCGGCGATCGCCGCCGGCCTCCTCGCTGCGCGATGTCCCGCCGGCCGCCTGCACCCAGGCGTGTTCTCCCACGGGCAGGCTGATCGTCGTCAACGCCTGCAGGTCGTGCCGGTTGTCTGCCTGCACGCTGGCGTTGACGTAGCGCATGCCGTCGTTGGCGGGCGGCGTGTCGGCCACGCTGGCTCCGGAGGCGACCACGGCGGCGACCAGGGCGATCGCGGCCACGGCGGACGGCGGGCGGGGAGGCGTTCTCATGTGAAGGGTTCCATGCCCGGGATATCCAGGCTTCATCCCCTGCACAACGAGCGAATGCGCGCGCTTCTTCCCGCCGTTGCAAATCCTTTCAACTCGACGCGTCGCGCCGCGCGAACGAGGCCGATCAGGCGGCCGGAGCGGCCTTCCTGGCGGGCGCGCGCTTGGCGGCTGCCTTCTTCGCGGCGACCTTCTTCGCCGGGGCCTTCGCAGCGGCCGTGGCCGGGGCGGCCTTGGTCGACTTCGACAGCTTCGCCACGGCGGCGCTCAGTTCGTCGACGCGGCGCGTCAGTTCGGCCACGTCCTTGGCGGTGGGCACGCCCAGCTTGCCGAGCGCCTTGGCGGTGCGCTCCTCGAAGATGTTCTCGAGCTTGTCCCACGACGCGCCGGCCTTGCTGGTGACTTCCGAGGCCATCGAGCTCATCTTGCCCGTGACGTCGCCCAGCTTCTCCTCCGCGACGGCCTGCGTCTTGCGCTGCAGGCTGACGCCCTCCTTGACCAGCGCCTCGAACACCTTGCCGCCTTCGGCCTGGGCCTTGGCGAACGCGCCCATTCCCGCGAGCCAGATCTGCTGCGCGGAGTCCTTGACGGAGCTGGCGAGCTGGCTGTCGAGCAGGCCGGCGGGGGAGGCGGCCTTCTTGGCGGCGATCTTGGAGAGCTTCTTGACCATGTCGTGATCCTTTTGTTGCTGGAGGGGGCGTGACCACTCGGGTCGAGACCGGAATATAGGGCGCGCCAATGGGGGGCGAAACCTAATTGCGTAGGGTGGCCGCTCTACCCCAGCCAAGGGACGTTGCATCGGACAAACACGCGTGCGCCCGTGCTCGGCCTTGTCCCACAATCGGCGGCAAACGACCGTTCCACCAGAGGAGACACCGAATGCAGTATTTCGTGACCGGGGCCACCGGCTTCATCGGCAAGCGACTCGTCAAGGCCCTGCTGGCCCGCCGCGGCGCCACGGTGTATTTCCTGCTGCGTCCGGGTTCCGAGGGCAAGGTGCCCGAACTGCTGGCGTACTGGGGCGCCGCCAAGGGCCGCGCCATCCCCGTCACGGGCGATCTCACCGGCAAGAAGCTGGGCGTGGCGGCCGACCAGGTGAAGGCGCTCGAGGGCCACATCGACCAGATGTACCACCTGGCCGCGGTCTACGACCTGTCGGCCGACGAGGAGTCGCAGGTGGCCGTCAACGTCGACGGCACGCGCAACGCGGTGGAATTCGCCAAGGCCATCGAGGCCAAGCGCTTCAACCACGTGTCGTCGATCGCGGCCGCGGGCCTGTACGAAGGCGTGTTCCGCGAGGACATGTTCGACGAGGCCGAGAACCTCGACCACCCGTACTTCGCCACCAAGCACGAGTCCGAGAAGATCGTGCGCACCGAGTGCAAGGTGCCGTGGACGGTGTACCGCCCCGCGATGGTGGTGGGCGACTCGACCTCGGGCGAGATGGACAAGATCGACGGGCCGTACTACTTCTTCAAGCTGATCCAGCGCATGCGCCAGGTGCTGCCGCCGTGGATGCCGTCCGTCGGCCTCGAGGGCGGGCGCATCAACATCGTGCCGGTGGACTTCGTCGTGTCCGCGCTCGACCACATCAGCCACGGCCCGCTCGAGGGCGGCGGCCAGTGCTTCCACCTGGTCGACCCCGAAGGCCTGCGCGTGGGCGACGTGCTGGCCATCTTCTCCAAGGCCGCGCACGCGCCCAAGATGAACGTGTTCGTCAACGCCGCGCTGCTGGGCTTCATCCCGCGCGGGGTCAAGAAGAGCCTGATGGCGCTGGCGCCGGTGCGCCGCGTGCGCGCCGCGGTGATGAAGGATCTCGGCCTGCCGGAAGACATCCTCACCTTCGTCAACTACCCCACGCGCTTCGACGACCGCGACGCGCAGAAGGCGCTCAAGGGCTCGGGCATCGCCTGCCCGCCGCTGAAGGACTACGCGTGGCGCCTGTGGGACTACTGGGAGCGCCACCTCGACCCGGCGCTCAAGATCGACCACAGCCTCAAGGGCACGGTGGCGGGCAAGGTGGTGCTGGTCACCGGCGGCTCGTCGGGCATCGGCCTGGCCGCGGCCTGCAAGTTCGCGGAGGCCGGCGCGATCACGGTGATCTGCGCGCGCGACGAGGACAAGCTCGCCGAAGCGAAGAAGCAGATCCTGGCGTTCGCGAAGAACGGCGGACGCGCCGACGCCCAGGTGCACACGTACGCGGTCGACATCGCCGACGACGCGCCCACGCAGGCCTTCATCGCCTGGCTCGACGAGACGCTGGGCGGCGTCGACTTCCTGATCAACAACGCCGGCCGCTCGATCCGCCGCGCCATCGAGGCCAGCTACGACCGCTTCCACGATTTCGAGCGCACGATGCAGCTGAACTACTTCGGCTGCATCCGCGTGACGATGGGCGTGCTGCCGGGCATGGTGGCCAAAAAGAAGGGCCACGTCGTCAACATCAGCTCCATCGGCGTGCTCACCAACGCGCCGCGCTTCTCGGCCTATGTTGCCAGCAAGGCGGCGCTCGACGCGTGGACGCGCTGCGCGTCGAGCGAGTACGCCGACGTGGGCGTCACCTTCACCACCATCAACATGCCGCTGGTGCGCACGCCGATGATCGCGCCCACCAAGATCTACAACAACGTGCCCACGCTGTCGCCGGAAGAGGCCGCCGACATGATCGCGCAGGCCTGCGTGGAGAAGCCGGTGCGCATCGCCACCCGCCTGGGCGTGTTCGGCGAGGTGCTGCACGCGTTCGTGCCGCGCGTGGCGCAGATCGTGAGCAACACCACGTTCCGCATGTTCCCCGACTCGTCGGCGGCCAGCGGCGACAAGAGCGGCAAGCCCAAGCTCTCGGCCGAGGCCGTGGCGATGCAGCAGATGATGCGCGGCATCCACTTCTAGGCAGGACGGCGCCCGGCGGCGAGTGGTCCCGTCAAACGGGCGGTTCGTCGCATCGCAGCGGGCGCGGCCGTGGATCGGGTGCACACTGCGCGGCGCGGCTGCCATGCCGCGCACGATCATTCAATCAAGGAGCCAATCCGATGAACGCCCCTCGTTCCGTTCGCGTCCTCGTCCCGATCGCCGCCGCGATGGCCTGCCTGGTCGCCGGCCTGCCGGCCTCGGCCCAGCAGGCCGCCCCCATTCCCATCAAGGATTTCTTCAGCCAGCCCGAGCGCGGGCACTTCCGCGTGTCGACGGACGGCAAGCAGCTCGCGTGGATCGCACCGGTGGCGCAGCCGGACGGCACCCGCCGCGGCAACGTGTTCGTGCAGGCGCTGTCCGGCAGCACGCCCACAGGCCCCGTGCGCCTGCTCACGCACGAGACCGCGCGCGACGTGCCCGACATCGGCTGGAAGAGCGGACGCACCATCCTGTTCGGGAAGGACTTCGGCGGCGACGAGAACTTCCACGTCGTGGCCATCGACACCGTCACGGGCAAGGTGACCGACCTGACGCCGGGCGACAAGATCCGCGCCGAGGTGCTGGACGACCTGCCCGACGACCCGAACCACATCCTCGTCCAGAGCAACAAGCGCAACCCCGAGCTGTTCGACGTCTACAGGATCGACCTGCGCACCGGCGCGCAGACGCTGGTGGCCGAGAACCCGGGCGGCGTCGTCGGTTGGGTGACCGACCAGCAGGGCCGCATCCGCATGGCCACCAAGATCAACGGCCTCACCACCACGCTGCTGTATCGCGCCGACGAGAAGTCGCACTGGATCCCGTTCGCTTCCACCGACTACAAGACCGAGATCGCGCCGCAGTTCTTCGACACCACGGGCAGGAAGCTCTACGCGATCAGCAACCGGGGCCGCGACAAGAAGGCGCTGGTGCTGATCGACGTCGACAAGCCCGAAGCGGAACAGGTGGTGTTCGAGGCGCCCGAGGTCGACCTCTCCGGCGCGGTCTGGTCGCGCAAGCTGAAGAAGCTGACCCGCGCCGAGTACGTCGACGACCGCACGTCGCGCAAGTTCTTCGATGCCGGCACCGAGCGCACCTGGCAGCGCATGGGCGCGAAGCTGGCGGGCTACGACATCCTGGTGCAGAGCGCCACGAAGGACGAGGACAAGTTCATCGTCGCCGCGTTCAACGACCGCACCGAGGGCGCGCGCTATCTCTACGACGCGAAGGCCGACACGCTCGGCAAGCTGGCCGTGATCAACCCGAAGATCGCCGAGGACGCGATGGCGCCGATGACGCCCATCCAGTACAAGACTCGCGACGGCCTGACCATCCACGGCTACCTGACGCTGCCGACGGCGGCGGTGCTGGGGCGGCCGGACCAGAAGAACCTGGCCTGCATCGTCAACCCGCACGGCGGCCCGTGGGCGCGCGACGCCTGGGGCTACAACCCCGAGGTGCAGTTCCTGGCCAGCCGCGGCTACTGCGTGCTGCAGGTGAACTTCCGCAGCTCCACCGGCTACGGCCGCCAGTTCTGGGAGGCGGGCTTCGGGCAGTGGGGCCTGAAGATGCAGGACGACGTCACCGACGGCGTGAAGTGGCTGGTGGCGCAGGGCATCGCCGATCCGAAGCGCGTGGGCATCTACGGCGGCAGCTACGGCGGCTACACCACGCTGGCGGGCGTCACGTTCACGCCCGACCTGTACGCGGCGGCGGTCGACTACGTGGGCGTCAGCAACCTGCTGACCTTCATGAACACCGTGCCGCCGTACTGGCGGCCGCAGCTGCCGCAGTTCTACGACATGGTGGGCGACCCGGTGAAGGACAAGGTGCGGCTGGAGGCGACGTCGCCGGCACTGCACGCCGACCGCATCGTCACCCCGCTGCTGGTGGCGCAGGGCGCCAACGACCCGCGCGTCAACAAGGCCGAGAGTGACCAGATGGTGGACGCGTTGAAGAAGCGCGGCATCGATGTCCAGTACATGGTCAAGGACAACGAGGGCCACGGGTTCCACAACGAGGAGAACCAGTTCGACTTCTACGGCGCGATGGAGACCTTCTTCGGGTCGCACCTGAAGCCGCTGGACGTGGCGGCGAAGTGATTTTCCCGGGGCGGCCTTGCCATCCCGGTCACTTTTGCACGTCGATCTTCGTGATGGTGTAGACCGAGTTGACCCGGTCCAGGCTGAACTGCACGTGGTCGCCCACTTGCACCTTGTCGAGCATGGACGGATCCTGCACCTTGTAGGCGCCGGTCATGCCGGGCATGTCGTAGACCTTGATCTCGGCGTGCTTCAGGGTGATGCGGCCGGCCGGCTTGTCGATCTTCTTCACCTCGCCGGCCACGAGGGCCTGGGCGGAGGCGAGGGCCGAGACGGCCAGCAGGGCAGCGGTGGCGAGGAGGCGTTTCATGATTCCATTGTGCTTGCTATCTCCATAACGCGCTGGGAGCCTTTCCGGAATACAGAGGCTCGTGGCGCTCGGCAGGGTCAAGCGGGGCGCCCGTCGCCAAAATCCCTGAACGAGGCTGGCATCGACACGCCGCCGTCGCGCAACGTCAATAGAATCGCCGCATGACCACGCCCACGCCCCCCTCCGCCGCCGATTCGACGCACGCGTCGGTCGATCTCTCGCACATCGCCCCGCGCGACAAGGCCGAGATCCTGTCGCAGGCGTTGCCCTACATCCGCAAGTTCCACGGCAAGACGATCATCATCAAGTACGGCGGCAACGCGATGACGGAGCCTGCGCTGCAGCAGGACTTCGCGGAAGACGTGGTGCTGCTGAAGCTGGTGGGCCTGAACCCGGTCGTGGTGCACGGCGGTGGACCGCAGATCGACTCGGCGCTGTCCAAGCTCGGCAAGAAGGGCACCTTCATCCAGGGCATGCGCGTCACCGACCAGGAGACGATGGACGTCGTCGAGTGGGTGCTGGGCGGCGAGGTGCAACAGGACATCGTGGGCCTGATCAACTCGGCCGGCGGCAAGGCCGTGGGCCTCACCGGCTTCGACGGCGGCATGATCCGGGCGCGCAAGCTCAAGATGCAGGACAAGGACAACCCCGAGATCGAGCACGACGTGGGCCAGGTGGGCGACATCGTCTCCATCGATCCGGCGGTGGTCAAGGCGCTGCAGGACGACCAGTTCATCCCGGTCGTCAGCCCCATCGGGTTCGGCGAGGGCAACGTCAGCTACAACATCAACGCCGACGTCGTGGCCGGCAAGCTGGCCGAGGTGCTGGGCGCCGAGAAGCTGGTGCTGCTCACCAACACGCCGGGCGTGCTGGACAAGCAGGGCAAGCTGCTCACCGACCTGAGCGCGCGCCAGATCGACGACCTGTTCGCCGACGGCACCATCTCGGGCGGCATGCTGCCCAAGATCGCGTCGGCGCTCGACGCCGCGCGTTCGGGCGTCAACGCCGTGCACATCATCGACGGGCGCGTGCCGCATGCGATGCTGCTGGAAATCCTCACGGATCAGGCCTACGGGACGATGATCCGCGCACGGTGAACGGCACCGGCCTCCGACTCGGCGCCGCCTGCGGCGCGGCATTCCTCTGGGGCACGGGCTCCTTGGTGGTGAACCTGCTCGTGGCCCGCCACGGCTACCACCCGCAGAGCATCTCGTTCTGGCGCTTCGTGCTGGGCGCCGCGTCGCTGCTGCTGGTGTTCGGGCGTTCGATGCCGTGGGGCCGGCTGCTGCGCGAGGGCGCGCCGCTGCTGGGCGCCGGCGCCGTGATGGCGTCGTACGTGCTGCTGTGGTTCATCGGCATCGCGCACATCGGCGCGGCCATTCCCACGCTGATCGCGCTGTGCCTGCCGCCGGTGTTCGTCACCGCGTGGGCGCTCGCGCGCGGGCGCCAGCGCGCGAGCCTCGCGCTGCTGGCGATCCTCGCCGCCTCGCTGGCCGGCACCGTGCTGCTGATCGTGGGCGGCGGCACCGAGGGCGGCGCGCGTCCCGGCGCCACGCTGGACGACTGGGCGTGGGGCGTCGCGGCCTCGGTGGGCTCGGCGCTGCTGTACGCGGGCTTCACGCTCGTGAGCCCGGCCATCTCGCGCCAGTGGGGCGCCGGCACGGCCACCACGGCGCTGACGCTGGCGGCCACCGCCGTGATGGGGCTGTCAGGCCTGGTCTGGCCGCTGCAGCTGCCGCACGAGGCGACGCCCGAGGCCTGGCTGCTGTACCTGGGCATGGTCACCGCCGCGCTGGCGCTGCTGGCGTTCAGCTGGGGCGCGGCGTGCCTGAGTCCGACGGCGCTGACCGTGGCCACGCTGGTGGAGCCGCTGACGGCGGTGCTGCTGGCCGCGGCCTTCCTCGGCGAACGCCTGCAGCCGGCGCAGTGGCTGGGGGCGCTGCTGCTGATGGGCGGCATCTGGGGCTTGGGCAAGGACATGTCGCACGGAGGGCCCGCGTGACCGAACGCGTCTGGCTGTTCGACCTCGACAACACGCTTCACGACGCCGGCGCGTGGGTGTTCGCGCAGATGAACGACACCATGCGGAGCTACGTGGTCGACACGCTGGGCGTCAGCGCCGCGGAGGCCGACGACCTGCGGGAACGGTACTGGCGCCGCTACGGCTCGACGATGCTGGGCCTGGTGCGCCACCACGACGTCAGCCCGGCGCACTTCCTGCACGAGACGCATCGCTTCCCGGGCCTGGAGCAGCGCGTCACCGGCCATCGCCACGACCTGGCGGCCATCGCGCGCCTGCGCGGGCGCCGCGTCGTGCTCACGAACGCGCCGCGCGCGTACGCGATGCGCGTGCTGGGCGCGCTGGGCATCGTGCAGCTGTTCGACGCGGTGCTGTCCATCGAGGACATGCGCATGTTCGGCGACTGGCGGCCCAAGCCCGACCGCCGCATGCTGCGCCAGGTGGCCGTGCGGCTGGGCGTGCATCCGTCGCGCTGCGTGCTGGTGGAGGACTCGCTGGACAACGTGCTGGCGGCCCGCCGGGTGGGCATGCAGCCGGTCTGGATGCAGCGCTTCGCCCGCCGCGGCGCCCACGCCGGCCCGCGCGTCCGGCGCTGGACGGTGCATCCCAGCGGCGTGCGCATCGTCCGCTCCCTGCGCTCGCTCGGCTGATCTTCGCGGCCCGGGCGGCCAGGCCAGGCCGGGGCGGTCGGCACCCGACTGGGGCAGTCGGCGCCCACCTTCGTGCAAACCCCGACCGTGCCGGGCTTCACGGAAATTTTGCTTGGTGTTTACCTGCAGGCAGCAGCGCGGCAGTGGTGTGCAAAAATGGGTTCATACCCTGCGCCATGCCGGCCGCCGTCAGCGATGCCAGACCTTCCCACCGACCTTTCTGCCGTTGCCGGTTCCGGCATTCCGGCACCCGAGATCACGATGCCATCACCGCAAGCAGGTCGGGACTTGAACGACGAGGACGACGCCGCCGACGCCCGTGCCGACGGGGGCGCCGAGTCCGCCAACGCGGCCGAGGGCGCGGCGCCGGCGCGCAAGCGTCCCAAGCCGGGCGAACGCCGCGTGCAGATCCTGCAGACGCTGGCCGCCATGCTGGAAGAGCCCGGCGCCGACCGCATCACCACCGCCGCGCTGGCCGCCAAGCTGCAGGTGAGCGAGGCCGCGCTGTACCGCCATTTCGCCAGCAAGGCGCAGATGTTCGAAGGGCTCATCGAGTTCATCGAGCAGAGCATCTTCACCTTGATCAACCAGATCACCGAGCGCGACGCCGACCCGGCGCTGCAGGCCCGGCGCATCGTCTTCATGCTGCTGCAGTTCGGCGAGAAGAACCCCGGCATGGCCCGCGTGATGGTGGGCGACGCGCTGGTGTTCGAGAACGAGCGCCTGTCCACGCGCATGAACCAGTTCTTCGACAAGGTGGAGTCGCAGCTGCGCCAGTCGCTGCGAGCCGCCGCGGAGCGCGCCGGCTCGCAGACGCCCACCGTCGACGCCAACGGCCGCGCCTCGGCGCTCACCGCCCTGGCCGTGGGCCGCCTTCAGCGCTTCACGCGTTCGGGCTTCAAGCGCAGCCCGACCGAGCAGATCGAGATGGCCCTGGGCCTCCTGACCTAGCTGTTGAGTTTCATGAGGTCGTTCACAGCCGGAATCCGAATCATGGGCGGCTGGTGAGCGAGAGCTGAGTGTGGCCGATGCCAGTTGTAGTGATGGATGAAGGGCTGCAAGGCCAGTTCGCGAAGAGC
>Ga0209455_1000237_pt1 | contig 68997 bp, 66 predicted proteins | sample AraplaCol_mCL_r2_FD_184275 | JGI IMG/M metagenome (GOLD analysis project Ga0209455, IMG submission 184275) | Arabidopsis root microbial communities from North Carolina, USA - plate scrape CL_Col_mCL_r2 (SPAdes) (version 2) | ecosystem: Host-associated > Plants > Roots > Endosphere | place: USA... | reverse complement strand
GGTTGGCGCCGGGAGCTGCCCGCCGACACGCCGAACTGGTTCGCGCTGAACCTGCAGGACGAACAGCGCGCGGGCTTCATGCAGGCGCTGGCAGGCATCGGCGCCGACCAGCTCAACATGATGCCGCTGGCGGTGGGCAAGCTCGTCGCGATCGATGGCAAGCCCATCGACCAATCGCACTTCGCCGACCCGCGCGCGAAAGACTGGGCCGACCGCCAGCTGCGCCTGTCCTGGGCCGACGCGCTGCCGCCCGCGAACCGGGTGATCGCCGGCCACTGGTTTGCGTCGCAGCCGGCGCAGGCCGAGGTATCCGTGGACCGCATGTGGCGCGACATGTTCGCACTGAAGCTGGGCGACACGATGAGCTTCGACGTGGGCGAAGGCCGCGTCGACGCAAGGGTCACCAGCTTCCGCCAAGTGGACTGGAGCTCGTTCCGGGTCAACTTCTTCCTGCTGCTCGACCCCGCGCATGCCGGCGCGCTGCCGCACACCTGGCTGGCCAGCTTCCACCTGCCGCCCGGCCACGCGCAGGCGATGGCGCAGCTGTCGCGCGATTATTCCAACCTCAGCCTCGTCGACGTGGATGACCTGCTCGCCCGCATCCGCCAGATCGTCGACCGCGTGGGCGGTGCGGTGCGCTGGATCTTGGGCTTCAGCCTGCTCGCCGGCGCACTGGTGCTGGCCGCGTCGCTCGCCGCCAGCGCCGCCGAGCGTCGTCATGAAGCGGCCCTGCTGCGCACGCTGGGCGCACGCCGCGCCCAGCTGCGCGTGGCCGCCGCCTGCGAGTTCGCCCTGCTCGGCCTGATCGCCGGCCTCACCGCGGCGCTGGGTTCCGCCGGTGCGGGCCTGTGGCTGGGCCGCTCGGTGTTCCGCATCGACGGCTTCGTGCCGCCAGCGTGGCCGCTGGCGCTGGGCGCGCTGGGCTGCGCGTTCGTGGTGATGCTGCTGGGCCTCGCAGGCACGCGCAAGGTGACGCGCACCTCGCCGATGCGGCTGCTGCGGGAGGGCTGAGCCGCCGCGCCTCACGCATGCGAGACTGGCAGCTCCTTCGCTGCCAGGACCCGCCATGCTCGGTGTCGTGCTGCTGTTCGTCGGTTTCGTGCTGGTCATCAACGGACTTACCCTCGCCGGCCGCATCGAGGCGCGCGAGGCGGCCCTGTTCAACCTGCTGGTGGGCCTGCTCTCGGCATTGGCCGGGGTGCTGGGCGCCAGCCGCGCCGAGACACCCGCGGACTTCCTCGCGGTAGGTTCGGGCCTGCTGTTCGCGTTCACCTACCTCTACGTGGCCGCGGTGAACTGGTTCGGGCTGCGTGGCACGGGCCTGGGCTGGTACTGCCTGTTCGTGGCGATCACCGCGCTGCCGGTGGGCTGGGATGCCTGGACACACGGCGATGCACGCATGGCCGCAATCTGGCTGGTCTGGTCCAGCCTGTGGCTGCTGTTCTTCGTCGATGGCTGCACCGGCGTGGCGGTGAAGCGCTTCCTCGCGCCGTACACGGTGCTGGTGGGCATCGTCACTTGCTGGGTGCCTGGCTTGCTCATGATGCTCGGACGCTGGTAGGTGGCGGCAGCGTCCATCGGTTGGCGGCAGCGCCTGCGGCAGGAATGGCTGCTGCTGGCGTTCGCGCTGCTGGCCGTGGCGCTGGCGCTGCTCGACCCGCAGCCGCTGGCGGACTACCGCCGCTGGTTGCAGATCCCCACCCTGGCCGGCCTGCTCGGCCTGCTGGTGGCGATCCAGGGCATCCGCGACAGCGGGCTGGTGCAGCATGCGGCGGGCGCGCTGGTGGCGCGCGTGCACACGCTGCGCGGCCTGGGCCTGCTGCTGGTGGCGAGCACCGCGCTGCTGGCCATGGTGCTGACCAACGACGTGAGCCTGTTCCTGATCGTGCCGCTGACGCTGGCGATCGGTGGCATCTGCAACCTGCCGGTGGCGCGCATGGCGGTGCTGGAGGCGCTGGCGGTGAACGCGGGCAGCACGTTGAGCCCGATCGGCAATCCGCAGAACCTGTTGCTGTGGCAACACGCGCAACTGCCGTTCCTGCGCTTTGCGTTGGCGATGCTGCCCGCGGCGGCGGTGATGTTCGTGCTGGTGGCGCTGCTCACGTTGGCATGGCTGCCGAAGGGTCGGGTGCTGCTTGAGTCCGCGCAGGTGGACGGCCACGCGGTTTCCGCGCCGCTGGCCACGGGCTCGATCGCGGCGCTGGTGGCGATGGTGCTGGCGATGGAATACGGTCATGCGCTGATCGGCGCGCTGGCACTGACGCTGGCGTTCGCGCTGCTCGCGCGGCGCAGCCTGGCGCGCATCGACTGGCTGCTGCTCGCCACCTTTGCGGCGATCTTCCTCGGCCTCGGGCATTTCGCCGAGTTGCCGCTGGTGGGCCGCGGCCTGGACCGGCTTGCGCTCGACCGACCGTTGACGTTGTACGCCGCCGGCATCGTGGCCTCGCAGCTGATCAGCAACGTGCCGGCCACCGTGCTGCTGCTGGATCGCGCGCACGATGCGATCGCGCTGGCAGTGGCGGTGAACGTGGGGGGCTTCGGGTTGGCGATCGGTTCGCTGGCGAACCTGATCGCGCTGCGCTTGGCGAAGCAGCCGCAGGGCTTGCGGTTGTTCCACCGCGTGTCGGTGCCGTTCCTGCTGGTGTGCGCGCCGCTGGTGTATCTGGCGTGGCGATGGCTGGGGTAGGAGCACCCTCTCCCCCAACCCCTCTCCCGCAAGCGGGGGAGGGGAGCAAAGCACGATCAATCGTCGTCGCGCGGCACGCTGACCTTGCCCTTCACGCCGCTGTGGTTGACGTCGCCGCTGCCCTTGGCGCCGAGGCTGAGGTCGCCGCCCACGTCGTGCGCGCCGAGGTCGCCCGAGCCCAGCGTGTCCACGTGCACGCTGCCGCCGACGCTGCGCAGGGTGACGTCGCCGGAGCCGACGCTGCCGACCTTCGCATCGCCCTTGATGCCGCTCGCCTTCAGATCGCCCGAGCCCACCGAACCGGCCTGCAGGCTGCCGACGTCGCTGGCGTCGACGTCGCCGGAACCCACGCTGGTGCTGAAGGCGCCGCTGATGTTGCTGACATGCAGGTCGCCCGAACCCACCATGGTGCGCAGCTGCTGCACGCCGGCCACAGTGGCGTCGCCGGAGCCCACGCGCACCGTCACCGGCAGTTCCGGCGGCAATTGCACGTTCGCTTCCAGATTCGTGTAGGAGCTGCCGAACAGATGGAACGAGAACGTGTCCTGCCCACCCAGTTCGATGATGAGCTGGTCGCCCTCGCGGCGCCGGGTGATCTGCAGCTTGTCCAGCAACGACTGGTCGGAGGCGCAGGCGCGGCCGTTCACCACCAGTTGCCTCGCGCCGGGCGCGCCGTTCACGTGCAGGTCGTAGCTGTTGACGTCGATCTGCACGCCGCGCACACCGGCGAGGTCGAGCTGCAGGTTGCGCGGCGCCTGGTACTTGCATTGGTCGGCGGCGTAGACGGAGAGCGGGGCGAGCAGCAGCAGGGCAAGGGCGGCACGGCGCATGGCGGAACTCCTGGGATGAGTGTCGACTGGTTCTGATGCAGCCCGCGGGCAAAAGGTTGCAAGCCGTCATCCCGGCGAAGGTCGGAGGCGCTTCACGATAACGGAGCTGGTCATCCAGTGGCGGCGTGGCTCGGATGAGCTTGACCGTCACTGGATCCCGGCCTTCGCCGGGATGACAAGCAAAAGCAGAGTCTTGTGTCCGTTACCGCTCGTCTTGCTTGGCGCGCTGCCACAGCTGTTCCTGCGCTAGCAGGTCGTGCGCAGCGAGGCTGCCGCCCGCGTCGGCGGCCAACTGCTCCATGCGACGGAAGCGCCGCTCGAACTTCGCGTTGGCGTGGCGCAGCGCGCGTGAGAAGTCCACGCCGGCGTGGCGGGCGAGGTTGGCCACCACGAACAGCACGTCGCCGATTTCGTCCTCCAGCCGCGCCGGATCGGCGCCGGCGTCGAACTCGGCGCGCACCTCGTCGATTTCCTCGGCCAGCTTGTCCAGCACCGGGCGATGATCGGGCCAGTCGAAGCCCACGGTGGCGGCGCGCTGCTGCAGTTTGGCGGCACGCTTCCACTCCGGCAGGCCGTGCGAGATGCCGGCCAGGGCGCTGGCGTCGTGCGCCTCGCCCTTGGCGACGCGCTCGGCGGCCTTGAGTTCGTCCCATGCCTGCTTCTGCGCGTCGAGGTTTTCATACTGCACGTCGCCGAACACGTGCGGGTGGCGGCGGATCATCTTCGCGCTGATCGCCTGCGCCACGTCGGCGAAGTCGAAGCGGCCCTGCTCGGCCGCCATCTGCGCATGGAACACCACCTGCAACAGCAGGTCGCCCAGCTCGTCGCGCAGGTCGTCGAAGTCGCCGCGGTCGATCGCGTCGGCCACCTCATAGGCTTCCTCGATGGTGTAGGGCGCGATGCTGGCGAAGTCCTGCTGCACGTCCCAGGGGCAACCTCGCTCGGGGTCGCGCAGGCGCGCCATGATCGCGAGCAACTCGTCAAGGCTGTGCGGATAGACATCGCTCATGCAGGACCTCGAATGACCGTCTTTTTGTCCGTCATTCCCGCGAAAGCGGGAATCCAAGTGGCTGTCATGCAAGATCAAGATGGATTCCCGCTTTCGCGGGAATGACGCCATCGGAAGTGTCCCGAAGGTCCGCTCACGGCAGGCCGGCGTCGCGCAGCTTGGCGGGCCAGTCCAGGCCGGCGTCGCCCACGGCGATGAATTCGGGATTGAGCAGCGATTCGCCACGGTCGTAGCGCAGCGGCCGGCCATGCAGGTCGAGCACCGCGCCGCCGGCTTCCTCCAGCACGCATTGCGCGGCGGCGGTATCCCATTCGCTGGTGGGGCCGCGGCGCAGGTAGACGTCCGCGCCGCCGCGTGCGAGCAGGCAGAACTTCAGCGAGGAACCCAGCGGCTGGAGCACGTGGTCCCCGCCGACCAGGCGGCGCAGCGTGTCCTCCTGCGCACCGCCGTGCGAGCGGCTGCCGGCGACGATCGCCGGCTGCGCCAGCGCACGGGTATTGACGCGCTCCCAGTCACCGCCGGCCTGCGCCTGCCACCACGCGCCGATGCCGTGCGCGGCGGCGTACAGGTCGCCGGTGACCGGCGCCAGCACCACGCCCAGCACGGGCCGGTGGTCCTCGATCAGCGCGATGTTGACGGTGAACTCGCCGTTGCGCTTGACGAACTCGCGGGTACCGTCGAGCGGATCGACCAGCCAGTGCCGCGCCCACGATTTGCGCTGCTCCCACGACGCCTGCTTCGCTTCTTCGGAGACCAGCGGCAGCGCGGGTTCCATGCGCGCCAGGCCTTCGGCAATCACCTTCTGCGCGGCAAGGTCGGCGGCGGTGAGCGGGGAGCGGTCGTCCTTCAACTCGACGTCGAAGTCGCGGGCGTAGACCTCCAGGATCGCCTCGCCCGCGCGGCGCGCCAGCGCGCCGACCTGCCACAGCAGGGGATGTTCGAATGGCGCTCTCATGACAGTTGCATCCGGCCTGCGAGGTATTCGCGCGCCATGAACAGCGCGGCAATCGAACGGCCCTCGGTGACGTCGTCGCGCGCCACCAGGGTGTGCAGCTCGGCGAGCTTCCACGGCACCACTTCCAGTTCCTCGGGCTCGTCGCCGGGCAGGCGCTCGGGATACAGCTCCTGCGCCAGCACCACGTGCGCCATGTGGGTCATGTACGAGGGCGACAGCGAGAGGTTGTGCAGGATCTTCAGCTTGCGCGCGCCGTAGCCGACCTCCTCCTTCAGCTCGCGGTTCGCGCCCTGCTCGGCGGTCTCGTCCTGATCCAGCCGCCCCTTGGGCAGGCCCAGCTCGTAGCGGTCCAGGCCCACGCCGTATTCGCGCACCAGCAGCACGGTTTCCGCGTCCAGCATCGGCACGATGATCACCGCGCCGAGGCCGCCGGGTTTCATGCGTTCGTAGGTTCGGCGCTCGCCGTTGGAGAATTCCAGATCGACCTGCTCGGCGCGCAGGAAGCGGCTGTGCTCGATGTCGCGCGTGGCGTGGATGATGGGCGGCTTGGGCATCGGACGATTGTAGCGCGTGGCGTCCGCGGCTCAGCGGCGCAGGCGCCGCAGCGCCTCGGCATGGATCGCCGGCGTGCCGGCCAGCACGCTGCGCATGTCCAGCGTGGGCGTCTGGCCGTCCAGATCGGTGAACACGCCGCCAGCCTCGCGCACGATCACCGCCAGTGCGGCGATGTCGAGGATGTTCACGTCCGATTCGATCACCAGGTCCAGGCAACCACGTGCCAGCAGGTGGTAATGGCAGAAGTCGCCGTAGCCGCGGATGCGGTTGCAGTCGCGGATCATCGCGCCCAGCACGCCCCAGCGCGCGTCGCCGGTGAGCGTCTTGACGTTGCCGGTAGAGATCGACGCCTGCGCGAAATCGACGGTATCGACCACGCGCACGCGCTCGCCCTCGAACCACGCGCCCGCGCCTTGGCTCGCCCACATCGTCTCGCCGTAGACCGGCGCGCTGGACACCCCCAGCACCAGCTCGCCGCGATCCATCAACGCGATCTGGGTGGAAAAGAACGGCGTGCGCCGCACGAAGCTCTTGGTGCCGTCCAGCGGATCGACCAGCCACAGCAAGCCGTCGCGTCCACCATCCAGTCCATATTCCTCGCCGTAGATCGATGCCTCGGGCAAGGCCGCCGCGAGGATCCTGCGGATCGCCTGCTCGGCCTCGCGGTCGGCCACTGTGACCGGCGTGGCGTCGCCCTTGATCTCCACCGCCACTCCGCGCTTCCAGTAATGCAGGATCACCTCGGCGGCGGCGGCGGCGGCTTCGCGGGCGGCGGCCAGGGCGGTCGCGGCGAGTTCGGGTTTCATCGTGCGGTGTTCCCCAAGGTGGATGCGGCCAATCCGCCGCGGTGTTCGACGTGTACTGTGCCGTCGGCACCGGGCCTGCCCAGCGCAGCGAGCCAGTGCCTCAAGATCGGATCATCGTGCCGCGCTTGCAGCTCGGCCGTGAGGCGCCAGCCCAGCGGGCTCAGTTGCAACTCGCCGGTGGTGCGCAGCGGGCCTTGGCCGTCGTCCTGCCATTGTGCATGGATCACGCCGTTCTGCGCGTCGAGTTGGCCATCCCAATCGCCCAGCACCACTTCACCGCCCGGTGTGCGCAGCGCAGCGTGTCGCCAGTGCAGCACGGCCTGCAACTGCATCGGCCAGCCGCCCTGCAGCAGCGCATGTTCCGCGTTCAAGTCGAGCTCGCCCTGCGGCTGGCCCAACGGCAGGCGCAGGCGTGGGTCGGTCAGTGCGGCGAGATTCACCCGGGCCTGCACGCCACTCCAGACGACCTGGGCCGCCGACAATTTCCGCAGCTGGCCGTGGAAGTCGAACTGCGGACCGTCGAAGTCGAGCTGAACCTCGACCCGCCCGAGCAGGGCGCGATGTGACAGCTGCCACTGCAGCCGGCCCAGGTCCCGGCCGTCCGGTGCCAGCACCTGCTCCGCGCGACCATTCCACACGCTGCCGTCCACTTGCTGCAGGCGCAGGCCGTGCAACGACGGTTGCAGCAGCGGCAACGCCCAGCGCGCGGGCAGCCACCACAGCAGGACCGTGGCGGCCAGCAACAGCACGGCCACGGCCGCCAGGGTTTTCTTCAGGGTTTTCAAACGCATTTTCCGGACGGGTCCCGCGCGCTTGAGTGCTCGTCTACTCGGAACGATCATACCCGGATGACGAAACTCATCGACCGCAACGCCGCGCTCGCCACGCGGGACCTGAAGCATATCTGGCATCCCTGCACCCAGATGCGCGACCACGAGACGATCCCGCTCGTACCGATTGTGCGCGGCGAAGGCGCGTGGCTCCACGACGCCGAAGGACGACGCTACCTCGACGGCATCAGTTCGTGGTGGACCAATCTGTTCGGCCACGCGAACCCACGCATCGCCGCCGCGCTGGCGGAGCAGGCAAGGACGCTGGAGCACGTGATCTTCGCCGGCTTCACCCACCCGCCGGCGATCGAACTGGCCGAGGAACTGGTGCGCATCACGCCGCCGGGACTGGACAAGGTGTTCTTCGCCGACAACGGTTCGGCGGCGGTCGAGGTGGCGCTGAAGATGAGCTTCCACTACTGGCTGAACAAGAGCGGGCTCAACCAGGGCTACGGCGGGAAGACCCGCTTCATCGCGCTCACCGGCAGCTACCACGGCGAGACCTTGGGCGCGCTGTCGGTGAGCGACGTGGCGCTGTACCGCAAGACCTACGCGCCACTGCTGCTGACGCCCATCCTCGCGCCCTCGCCCGACGCCTACGAAGGCGAACCGGGCGAATCGCCGGCGCAGGTCGCCGCACGCCGGCTGGTCGAACTGCGCGCGCTGCTGGAGCGCCACGCCCACGAAACCTGCGCGGTGATCGTGGAGCCGCTGGTGCAATGCGCCGGCGGCATGCGCATGTACCACCCGGCTTACCTCGCCGGGCTGCGCCGGCTGTGCGACGAATACGCCGTGCACCTCATCGCCGACGAGATTGCGGTGGGCTTCGGCCGCACCGGCACGCTGTTCGCCTGCGAGCAGGCCAATGTGTCACCGGACTTCATGTGCCTCTCGAAAGGCCTCACCGGCGGAACCCTGCCACTGTCGGCGGTGCTCACCACGAATGCGATGTACGAGGCCTTCTATGCCGAATACAGCACTGGCAAGGCCTTCCTGCATTCGCACAGCTACACCGGCAACCCGCTGGCCTGCAGCGCGGCGCTGGCCACGCTGGCGATTTTCCGCGACGAGCCGGTGCTGGAACGCAACCGCGCGCTGGCCGCCCGCCTCGCGCGACGGCTGGAACCGCTGCGCGAGCACCCGCACGTGGCCGAGGTGCGCCAGACCGGCATGATCGCCGCGGTGGAGCTGGTGGCGGACAAGGCCACGCGCCGCCCCTGGCCCGCCGCCGAACGGCGCGGCCTGCGCGTCTACCTGCACGGCCTGCAGCACGAAGCCTTGCTGCGCCCGCTGGGCAACGTGGTCTATTTCATGCCGCCCTATGTGGTGAGCGAAGCGGAGATCGATCACTTGGTCGAAGTGGCGACCGCGGGCATCGCGCGCGCCGTGGCGGACTGAACCGCCAAGGCGCTTCGACGGCGGCGATCAGTGGATCGCCGGGTCCAGCATGCGCAGGGCGTCGGCGGTATTCGGCTGGCCGGTGCTGCGCAGTTCCTTCGCGCTGTAGCTGCGCCCGAACGCACCCTGCAGGCACTGGCCCTTCTTCGGGGGGATCAGGCTGCCGGTGTCGCGGAGGCAGTTGCGGTCGCCCGGCTTGATCAGCGGATGCTGCTGCAGCGTGGATGGCGTGGCCGCGGCCGTCGACACGGCATGCGGTGCGAGCGACGCGGACGGTGCCGTTTGCGCCGCCGCGACCGCCCCGAGGCCGAGACCGAGCAGCGCCGACAACGAAAGGATGGTGGTCTTGAGCATGGCGGTTACCTCCTGCCGCTCCGTGACCTGCTCATCCTGTACCCGCCTCCGGCGGCAGGCAAGCGCCGCCGTCCATGCGGCGCGCCGGCGTTCAGCCTGCGCATCGGCTCGATTATGCTTGCGCTTTGTCGCGAAGCCACCCGCATGCGCACGATCCGCATCCATGTCGACCTGCCGCTCGCCACCGGCGCGGAAGTCGCCTTGCCGGCACAGGCCGGCGAGCACGTGGCCCGGGTGCTGCGTCTCGCGCCAGGCGATCCGCTGACCTTGTTCAACGGCGACGGCGCCGACTACGCCGCCACGATCCGCAGCGTCGACAAGCGTGAGGTGCGGGTGCAGCTGCTGGAGCGGCAGGCCGTGGCGCGCGAATCCCCGCTGCGGCTGACCCTGGCGCAAGGCGTGGCGCGCGGCGAGAAGATGGACCTGATCGTGCAGAAGGCCACCGAGCTGGGCGTGGCGCGCATCGTGCCCCTGCTCACCGAACGCTCGGAGGTGAAGCTCGATCCCGCCCGCGCGGAGAAGCGCCTGGCGCACTGGCGCGCGGTGGCGGCCAGTGCCTGCGAGCAATGCGGCCGCGCCAGCCTGCCCGAGATCCTCCCTGCGCAGGCGTTGCCGGCCTGGCTGGCGACACTGGCCGACGAAGGCGGGCTGCGGCTGGCCCTGCTGCCCGAGGCGGAATCGTCGGCGCGGGAACTGCGCCCGGGCGATGCCGGCGCCTTGCTCGCGGTGGGGCCGGAAGGCGGTCTGGGCGAACGCGACATCGCCTTGCTGCATGAGGCCAGTTTCCACGGCCTGCGGCTGGGCCCGCGCATCCTGCGCACCGAGACCGCCGGGCTCGCGGCGCTGGCTGCGTTGCAGGCGCTGCACGGGGATCTCGCGTAGGAACGCACCCTGTGCGCGAAAGCATGAAGTGAGTGAAGAGGAGTGAGAAGTGAGAGAAGAGCAGGGCACGCACCGCCGCACATGCTTTCTCTATCTACTCACTCCTCTTCACTCACTCCTGCCCGTTGCACACGAGGTGCGCCACGAAAGAGGTGAAGTCACGCCGCGCCGTCCAGCGTCGCCGGTTCGTCCGGCCCGTCCAGCCCCAGCAACTGCACCAGCTCGGCCTCGATGCCTTCGAGGTCGGGGATCACCGCCACGTCGTCGCGCACCAGCACCTGGGCGCGTACGCCCGGCGGCAGCGCGTTGCCGTCGTGGGTGGGAATGATCAGCTCGGCGTTCAACGTGGTCAGGCGCGGAAAGCCCTGGGTGAGCACGGCGACGAAGGGCAGTTTCGGATGGCCACCCAGCGCCTTCAGCACGGCCACGCGCACGGTCAGCTCGGCGTCGCCCTCGCCCGCGCCAGCGAGTCGGGCGAACGAGACCAGCGGCACGCGCCAGCCGCGCCAGGTGATGCGCCCGACCAGCCAGTCGGGCGCGCCTTCCACCGTTTCGTGGGCGGGCTGGGTGATCACCTCGGCCACGGTGGTATTGGGCAGCAGCAGGCGCAGGCTGCCGGCCGGCACCAGTACGCAGCGGATTTCGCGGGGCAGCAATGTGTCGCTCATGGATAGACCTCGATCAGGTGCGCCGCCAGTTCGTGCAGCGTTCCGGAATAGCTCACCAGCCGTTCGGCGAAGATGCCGCTGACCATGTCGGCGTAATGCTCGCCGTCGGCCGACTCCACCCAGACCTGGCCGCCGCGGTCGTGGATCGCCTGCGCGCCGGCCACCGCATCGGTGGAGTTGCCGGCGAACACGATGCCCAGCGCGTCGCGCCCGAACACGTTCGCCGCCATGGTGAAGCTGGCGTCGATCGACGACTCCTGCGCGCCGTCATGGTTGCGCAGCTCGACGCTGCCATCGCGGCGCAGCTGCACCTGGCCCTCGGCCGGCACCAGCAGCACTTCGCCGCTGCGCGCACGGCTGCCGTGCGCGGCCAACCGCACCGGCAGGCTGGAATGGGTGGTCAGCAGCTGCAGCACGGCGGCAACCGGCTGGCCGCCGAAATGCTGGGTCAGCAGGATGGTGTGCCGCGCGGAAGCAGGCAGGGTCGCCAGGAAATCGCATACCGCATCCAGGCCATCGGTGGCGGCCCCCAGCAGCACCACGCGACCGGGCACGCTGCCGAGTTCGTCCAGCAGCATTTCGTTCGGCTCCCACGCCTGCGGCGCCACCGCCTCTTCCATCGACACCAGTTCCAAGCTCATCGTCGGCTGGAACTCCGCGGCCGCCGGTTCGACGTCCGGCGCGAGGAAATCGGCGGCGCTCATCTTCTCGATGCCGAAATCCCCGGTGCCCGCAGGCGCCGGATCGGCGTGCACGGCGGCATCGTCGTCGACCAGCGCCCAGCTTGCCGGGGCGGCTGGCGCCTTCGCCGCCACCACCGGCGCCACGGCCTCGACCGGCACCTCGGGCAGCTCGTCGTCCAGGGACATGGCGTAGCTGAAATCGCCGTCGTGCAGCGGCAGTTCCTGACGTGGCGCGGACGGCGCGGCGTCCTCGTCCGGCAACGGTTCATCGGCGGCGAGCAAGGCGGCCAGTTCGGCCTCCAGATCTTCCGATGCGGCGCGGCTCTGTGCCTCGTGTGCGTCATCGTGCAACGGCGACTCGACCAGCTCCGGCCGGTCCGGCACGGCCGCTTCCGGCATGGCCGCTGCGTGGCTGGCCGATTCGAACCCGGGCACGGGCTCAGGCTCGACCGGCTGCGTCGCGAGCGGAGCGACGGCCGCCGCGGCAACCGCCACCGGTGCCGTCTCCAGCGCCAGTGCATCCGGTGGCCGCGGCGGGTCCACGTCGCCGCTGGCCAGTACCTTGACCGCCAGGTGGCGGGCCCAGCGCGCACGGTCCCAGCCGCTCAGCGCACGGCTGGCGCGGGCGTCGTTGAATACCAGGCTCGGCCGCTCGCCATCGATCATCTCGACCAGGCGATCGAAGGCCGCGTCGTCCTCTTCGTCGAGGTTCACCACCAGCACGTCGGGATCGAGCTGCCTCAGCAAGGCGGCGTCGAAACCCGCGACGGTGCCCTCATGCACGATCCGCACACCGTGTTCCTGCAGTACCTGGTGCAGGTGGCCACCCAGCTCGGCATCGTCGAACAGCAGCGCCACCGCGGGCCGCGCTTCAAGCATGGTGCGGCTCCCGTGCAAGCAGTGCCATGGCGTGCTGCTCCAGCACCTCGCCGATCTGCGTCAGCAGTTCGGCTTCCTGGTACGGCTTGCCGAGGTAACGGTCCACGCCGATGTCGAACGCGCGCTGGCGATGCTTCTCGCCGGTACGCGAGGTGATCATGATGATCGGTATGTCACGCAGGCGCGGGTCGGCCTTCATGTGGGTGGCCAGCTCGTAGCCGTCCATGCGCGGCATCTCGATGTCCAGCAGCATCAGGTCGGGCACGCGCTCGTGCAGTTTCTCCAGCGCGTCGACGCCGTCCTTCGCGGTGCCCACCTCGTATTCGTGGCGCTCCAGCACGCGGCCGGTGACCTTGCGCATGGTGATCGAATCGTCCACCACCATCACCAGCGGACGCGTGCGCAGCTCCTCGATGGTCGGCAGTTCGACCGCGTTGAGGCCTTCGGCCAGGCGCTGCTCGCGCCGCACGACGCCGTGGCGGACCAGCGGCGCCAGATCGAGAATCACCAGCACCGAGCCGTCGCCCATGATGGTGGCGCCCAGCACGCCGGGTACCGAACTCACCTGCGGGCCGACCGACTTCACCACGATCTCGCGCGAACCCAGCACCGCGTCGATGCGGATCGCCGCGCGCAGGTCGCCGGCGCGGGTGAGCAGCAACGGCGGTTGCTCGCCCTCCGGCACCGCGCCGGGCGGCAAGCCCAGCAGCTCGGCCAGGTCGTGGATGCCGTACTGCTCGCCGTTGTAGCCGAACGCCGGTTCGTGCTCGGCCAGCTTGGCAGCCAGCTCGTCGGGGCCGATCCGCGCCACACCCTGCACCGAGGTCATCGGGATCGCGAAGGTGCTCTCGCCGATGCGCACCAGGATCGCCTGGGTCACCGCGAGGGTGAACGGCAGGCGCAGTACGAAGGTGGTGCCCTGCCCCGGTTGCGACTCGATGGCGAGCGAACCGCCCAGCTGCTTGATCTCGTTCGCCACCACGTCCATGCCCACGCCGCGGCCGGCGAGCTGGGTGATCGTGCTGGCGGTGGAGAAGCCCGGCTGGGTGATCAGCGCGAGCAGTTGGTCGTCACTGAGGCGCGCGTCGGCGCGGATCAGGCCGCGCTCCACGCCGCGCTTGCGCACGGCCTCGCGGTCGAGGCCGCGGCCGTCGTCGCTGACGCGCACCACCACCTCGGTGGCCTCGCGCGCCACGCGGATGCGCACCGCGCCCTCGGCCGGCTTGCCCGCCTTGCGGCGCTGGGCCGGCGATTCGATGCCATGCGCCACGGCGTTGCGCAGCATGTGCTCGAACGGCGCCTTGATGCGGTCGAGCAGGTTGCGGTCCATTTCGCCGTGGGCGCCGTCCACGTAAAGCTGCGCGCTCTTGCCTTCCTCCTGCGCGGCCTGGCGCAGGGTGCGGCGCAGGTTCGGCACCATGGTGTCGAACGGCAGCATGCGCGTGCGCAGCAGGCCTTCCTGCAGCTCGGTGCTGACGCGCGACTGTTGCACCAGCAGGTTCTCGGCCTGGCGGGTCAGCTCGTCCAGCATGCCCTGGATGGACACCAGGTCGGATACCGACTCGGCCAGCGCACGCGAGTACTGCTGCAGCTGCGAGAAGCGGTCGAGCTCGAGCGGATCGAACACGGTGGCGCTGCCGGCCTCGCGGTGCTCGCGCTGGAAGCGCGCGATGATCTGCGCCTCGGTCTCGATTTCCAGCATGCGCAGCTGGCTGCGCAGGCGCTGCACGGTCTGGTCCAGCTCGACCAGGTTGAAGCGGTAGCCGGACACCTGCTGTTCCAGGCGCGAGCGATAGATCGCCACCTCGCCGGCATGGTTCACCAGGTTGTCGAGCAGTTCGGCGCGGACGCGGATCTGCTCCTGCGCGGAAGGCGCGTCGACGCCCGCTTCCGCGGGCAGCAATTCGGGCAGCGGCATGGCCGGCTGCGCCGGCGGCGTCACCCGGGCGGCCAGCGCCGCGTCGTCGGCGAACTGCTGCTCGCCGGCCAGCGCCAGCAGATGGTCGATCGTGGACTGCGGATAAGTCGGCGCCTGCCCCTGCGACACCTGCTGCACCATGGTGTGCAACTGGTCGAAACTGGTCTCCAGCACGCCGATCAGCGGGATCGCCTGGGCGGCATCGGCCACCGGCTTCTCCAGCAGCGTCTCGATGGCGTGGGCCAGGTCGCCCACCGGCATCAGGCCGGCGATGCGCGCACCGCCCTTGAGCGTGTGCAGGTCGCGCTGCAGTTCGGGCAGATGTCCGGCCGCGGCCGGCTCCGCATGCCACTGCGCCAGCACACCGTCGGCGTGGTCGAGGATCTCGCGCGCCTCCTCGACGAAGACTTCGAGCAGGTCGGCGTCGATCGGCAAGCCCGTGTCGGCGGCCGCCACGGCGGCGACGGGTGCCGCACGATCGACTGCGGCGGCGTGAGCGGCCTCGGCCTCGCGCTGCGCGTCCAGCCGGGCCTGTTCCGCGGCACGTTGTTCCGCCGCGGCCTTTTCCGCCGCCGCGCGCATCTGCGCCTCGGCCGCTTCGCGGGCGGCGCGCTCCTGCGCCAGTCGCGCCTGCTCGGCACGCTCCTGTTCTAGGCGTTCCTGTTCGGCCTGCTCGCGTTCGGCCTGCTCGCGCTCGGCTTGTTCCTGTTCGGCCTTCGCCTGTGCCGCCTGCTCGGCGGCGCGGGTGGCCTCGGCATGCTCGGCCGCGAGGCGCTCGGCGTGTTCGGCGGCTTCGCGCTCTGCCTGGCTCGGCGCCTGCGGTTCGAAGGCGCCGAGCGCAGCCATCAGCTCGCTGGCGTAGTCGTCGTGCGCGCCATCCTCCGGCAGCGGCGCCGGTGCCGCGTGCTCCGCAGCGGCAGGTGTCTCGGGCTCGTCCGTGGCGTCGGCGAGGGCCGCGAAATCGACCGGCGACGGCGCCGCCTCCGCGTGGATTTCGGCGCCCACATGCGCCACCTGCGACTCCGGATAGCGGTCGCGCAACTCGACCAGTTGGGTGGTGAGCAGGTCGACATTCGGCAGCTGCGGCGTGGCCACGTCGAACTGGGCCATCACGTGGTCGACCACGTCGGCCGAGCGGTCGAGCAGGCGCACGCCCTCCACCGGCAGCGCCTGTCCGACGCCGCGCACGCGCTTGAGCAGGCTCTCCAGCGGTGAGAGCAGCTGGGTGAGCAGCGGAATCTCGACCATCGCGATCGCGCCATGCAGGGTATGCACGGCGCGCAGCAGGTCCTCGCCCACCGGCAATTCGCCGCTGCTGCGCTGGATCGCGGTGCGGATGGCCTGCAGGTATTGCGCGACCTCGCTGCGCAGGATCTCCAGCAACACCGGGTCGACCGAGGGCAGCGGCGAGATCGCCAGCGACACCGGCGGCTCGGCCGGTTCCGGGGCCGGAATGCTGTGCGTGTCGGTGAGACCGGCGGCCGGAATCGCCGCGGCGGCGGCGTCGAGGCGCGGCACCCGGCGGCGCACGGTGCGGCGCACGGTTTCCATCGCGGTCGGCGCATGGTCCTCGATCCGTGCGGACGCGTCGCCGCCGGCGAGCCGGCTGGCGGTCTGCTGGATCGCCTCGACCGGCGCATGCGGCGCGCCTTCGCCCTTCAGCGAGGCCAGCAGCTGCGGCAGCGCATCGATGGCGCGGCGCACCAGCGCCTGCACGCCTGCGTGCGGCTCGATCGTGTGATCTAGCACGCGGTTGAGCATGTCCTCCACCCGCCAGGCGAATTCGCCCAGCGCGGGGATGCCGACCAGCCGGCCGGAGCCCTTGAGCGTGTGGAAGGAGCGGCGGATCGGGGTCAGCTCGTCGAACCGCGCGGGATCGGCCAGCCAGCTGCCTTCGGCGCTGCGCAGGTTGTCGATCTCCTCCTGCATCTCTTCCAGGAAGATCTCGCGGATGTCGTCGTCGATGCCTTCGGCCTGGTGGTCGAAACGGAACGCGCCGGCCTGCGCGGCGTTCGCCGGCACCTGCTCCTCGATCTCTTCCTCGATCTCGATCCAGTCGGCGTCGTCGCCAGCCATCGGGGGCGCGGTGGCTTCGGTCTGCGCATAGCGCAAACCGTCGACGTCATGCGCCGGCGCCTCGCGCGGCACTTCCGGCGCGACGAACAATTGGCTGGCGTCGCTGCCGGGATACAGGCTCACCGACTCGGACAAGGTGTCCTCGCCGCGGTCCTGCGCCTCGGCCGCCGGCGCGTCGACCTCCACGGCCGACAGCGGCCGCTCGGCCGGCAGCGGCCAGTAGCCGAGCTGGCCGAGGCTGTGCTCGGCCACGTCGATGATGTGCGCCAGGCCACCGCGATGCTCGCGCGCCGCCTCCAGGTAGTACTCCAGCGCGGCCAGCGCGTCGGCCAGGTGATCCATCTGCGTGCTGCTGGGCACGCGGCGGTCGGCCAGCAATTCGTTGTGGATGAAGCGGCCGATGCCCTCGGCCAACTCGGCCGGACGCTCGGCGGACAGCATGCGCGCGGCGCCGGCGACCTCGCTCATCTGGGCCGGTGCGGCGGCCAGTCCGGCGTGCTCCCAGCCGGATTCGACGAAGGCGACGATCGCCTCCTTCACCTTTTCGGTGTTGCGGATCGCCTCCTGCATCACCGTGCTGAGGATGCCCTGCGCCTCGCTGCGCGGCAGCCCCGGCGCGACGGTGCCGTCGTGCGGCTCCTCGCCCGCGCCCAGGCTCTCGATGTGGTCGTCCAGCGAGGCTTCCACGTACAGCAGCGCGCCGGCCACGTCGAGCAGGATGTCCTCGTCGACGGGGCGCAGCTTGTTGACGATCTCGTCAAGCACGCGCCGCTGTTCCTCGATCACCCGGCGCGGCACCGACAGCGCCAGCATGCCCAAGGTGTCGCCCACGCGGCCGAGCAGTTCGCACTGCGGCTCCAGCGAGGCCGCATCGGCGCCGGGCTGGCGCTGGAACAGGTCGAGCGCTTCCTTCACGCGCAGCAGGTCGTCCTTCAGCGCCTTGGCCACCGAATCGAGCAGGGCGCGGTTGTGCCCCGCCATCGAGCCGCGGGCATGTTCCAGTTCTTCGGCATCGGGCAGCAGGTTGTCCAGCGCATACGTGCGGCGCAGCAGCTCCATGTGCGGGCTGTGCTGGCGCGACTGCGCCACGATGTAGAGCAGGCGGTTGCACAGCTCGTCGGCCTCGCCGCCGCGCAGGCCGTCCTCGCCCTGCTCGATCAGCTGGCGGATGTGCCGGTCGGCCTTGCCGATCAGCTGGCGCAGTTCGGCCACATGCGCCGCGAGCATGCCGCGCTCGAGTCCTTCCACCACGCCGGCGGCGATCCACCACAGGCGCCGGCCATGTACGTGGAAGCAGCGCGCGGCGATCGCCAGCAGCGCCTTGCGCATGCCGGCCAGCGGCTGCGCCTGCGACTGGCCGCGGAACCAGGCAAGCATGTGCTGCTGGAACTGCAGGCGCAGCTCGACCAGCTCGCCGCGGCGTGCCTCGGCCTGCGCCTCGCTCATCGCGGCGGGCGCCTGGGTGGGCAGGAAAGCGTCGAGGTTGGGGCGGAACAGCGCCGATTCGGGCAGGGCCTCCTGGCCACGGCTGGCGCGCAGGTCGTTCAACAGCGGCAGCAGCACCACCGGCACGTCGCGGTGGCCGCCGGCGAGGCGTTCCAGGTAGTCGGGCAGCTGCATCATGCCGCGCATCAGCGCGGTATAGGCTTCCTCGCGCTGCGCGACATGCCCTTCCAGCAGCGCGATCGCCAGCGCTTCCATTTCCGACGCCACCATCGCTGGGCCGGGCAACTCGACCATCCGCAGCGTGCCCTGCACCTGGTGCAGGCCGCTCGCGCAGGCGCGCATGGCTTCGTCGCTGGCCGGGTTGTCGACGTAGGATTCCAGCGCTTCGCGAGCATCCGCCAGCGTCTGTTCCAGCTCGGGACGAACCCACTGCAAGGTGGTGAAATCGATGTGGTCTTGAAGTCTCATGCACTTCCCTCAGCGGTTGCGCGGCACGGGGCCGCGCCACCATCGAGACTGCCCCAGTCAGTAAGAGCCTGTTTATGATCTCCAAGCACCCCGCGCCGAGAACTGTTTGCGCGCAGGCCAAGGAAGAACGAGGAAGTGGACGTCCGTCCACGACCGAGTGATGACGCAGGAATGCGGGCAAACAGACTCGGCCCTGCGGGTTGCCATCGAGTGGCCGCCATGCGGTAGCGCGCGGCTTGACCTGACCGCCAGTCAGGCGCTGCGCCACGCGCCACCACCTGACGGCCACTCGATGACAACGCGGGGCGCTTGGAGATCATAAACAGGCTCTGTCCCATCATCCCGGCAGCTTGAAGTGCGCCACCGAACGCCGCAGATCGCTGGCCAGCTGCGCCAGCGTACCGATCGAGTCGGCGGTGCGGCTGGCGCCCTGCGAGGTCTGCGAGGTGATTTCCCGGATCGCGTTCATCGATTGCGAAATGTCCGTCGCCGCCGCCGACTGCTGGCGCGCCGCGCTGGAGATGTTCTGAATCAGCGCCGACAGATCGTGCGAGACGCGCTCGATGTCACCCAGCGCGCTGCCGGCATCCTCCGCCTTGCGCGCACCGGCGACCACCTCGGCGGTGGTCTGCTCCATCGAGTTCACCGCCTCGTTGGTATCGGACTGAATCGTCTGCACCAGGGTCTCGATACGCTTGGTCGCGCTGGTCGAGCGTTCGGCCAGTCGCTGCACTTCGTCCGCCACCACCGCGAAACCGCGGCCTGCCTCGCCGGCCGAGGCCGCCTGGATCGCCGCGTTCAAGGCCAGGATGTTGGTCTGCTCGGCGATGTCGTTGATGAGTTCCACGATGGAGCCGATCTCCTGCGAGGATTCGCCCAGCCGTTTGATGCGCTTGGAGGTCTCCTGGATCTGGTCGCGGATCGAGTCCATGCCGGAGATCGTCTCGCGCACCACCTCGGCGCCGTGCGAGGCGATCTGCACCGAGCGCTCGGCCACGTCGGCCGATTCGGCGGAGTTCTTCGACACGTGGTCCAGCGAGCTGGCGATCTCGTTGATCGCGCCGGTCGCGGTGCTGATCTGCTGCGCCTGCTGCTCGGCCGCGTCGGCCAGGTGGCGGGCGGTGGTCTGGGTTTCCTGCGCCGACGAGGAGACCTGCTCGGAGGTCTCGTTGATCGTGGTCACCAGGGTGCGCAACTCGTCAATGGCGTAATTCACCGAGTCGGCGATCGCGCCGGTGATCTCCTCGGTCACCGTGGTCTTCACCGTCAGGTCGCCTTCGGCCAGCGCGCCCATCTCGTCCAGCAGGCGCATGATCGCCTCCTGGTTGCGCTGGTTGAGCGAGGTGGACTCGGCGAAGCGGCGACGCTGGTCGCGCACCAGGCTGACCACCAGCAGCAGGGCGAACGCCACCGCGCCGATCGCGGCCAGCAGGCCCCACCACACGTTCGGGAACAGGCGGCGCAACGGCAGCTTGCCGATCTGCTCGGCGAGGTCGTTCGCGCGCAGCAGCACCGACTGCGAATCCAGCGAGGCCTTGTTGCCGGCCTGCTTCACCGTGGCGAGGTTGCCGGAAGCAGACACCAGCTTGGCCAGCGGATCGGCCAGCTTGCCCCAGTCGTCCTGCATGCCGGTGAGGATCTTGCGTGCGTTGGCGTCGCCGATCGGCCGCACGCCGCTGCCCGGGTTGCCCTCGATCAGGCCCTGCAGCACGCTGCCGTACAGCTGGGCGTCGCGCTGCAGGCCGTCGGCGGCCGCCTGGGCGTTGTCGCCGCCCTGCAGCACTTCCTGCACGCGGCGGATGATGCGGTCGGCCGACAGCATCTGGCGCGAGGTGCCGAGCATCTGCTCGGCACTGCCGTTGCGCTGCTGCAGGATGTTGACCACCTGGTCCATGCTGGAATTGAGCAGCGGCATCTGCTGCGACACGGCAGCCGCGCGCTGACCGGAATCGAGCACCACGGCCTTGTTCTGGAGGATCTTGCCGATGTCGCCGTCCAGCTGCTTCCAGGCGCCGTCCAGCGCGCTGGCCGCACGACCGACCGGCGAGGCGTTGTTGTCGGCATAGGCGTGCATGCCGGTGGCCGCATCACCCTTGTTCAGCTTGCGCACCGCCGAGTCGATCGCGTTGCGGGTGCTTTCCAGCTCCTTGTACGAATCGGCGTTGCCGTCGGACGATTCCAGCGCGAATTTCGCGGTCTGCTGCGACAGCACCTGGATCTGCGTGGTCAGCGCGACCGCCTGGCGGTCCTCGCCGTTCTTCACGTTGAGCTGCCAGAAATCCAGTGCCGCGAAGCCGATCGCGACCAGCAACAGGACAATGAGTGCGGTATTCCCACGCTCCTTGCCGACGCCCCCTGTAGTGCTCATGTTCACCTCGTCCGTCTACTTCACCGGATCGTCCCCGCCAGCATGGACGGGGACGGATCCTGGACCTGCCATCTTGGAGTTTCCGGCCCCTGGCGGCGCCGGACCTGCTGCATGCGACCGCCGCGGGATCAGGCCGCGGCCTGGCGGAAATCGGGCGCCCGCACCAGCCGGCCCATGTTGAATATCGCCATCTGCTGCTCCCCCTCGCCCACCCGCTGCTCGGCGAAACGCGCCAGCCGCGGATCGTCTTCCTGCCCGGCCGCACGGCGCTGCTCCGCATCCACCGTGCGCTGGCCGAACACCTCGTCGACCAGCAGCGCCACGCTGCCGCCGCCCTGGCGCACCACCAGCAGGCGGGCGCGGTCGGTCTGCGGCGTGCGCTCGTCGAACAGGAAACGGCCGAAATCCACCACCGGCATCAGGTTGCCGCGCACGTTCGCCACGCCGAGCAGCCACGGCCGGGTGCCAGGCACTGCTGTGAGCGGCGGCATCGCCAGCAGCTCGTTGATCTCGCCGATCTCGCTGACCAGCATGCGCGGCCCCACGCGATAGCCGATGCCGCGCCACAGGCCCGGCGCGTCCATCCGATCGCGGGTGTCCGAGGCATGCTCCAGCGACAGCCGCTCGTAGCGGGCCAGGATCTCGAACGGGGTGAGGCCGGCGGTCGCGTTCATGCCGCGCTCGACAGCAGCTGGTTGATGCAGGCGAGCAGCTCGCCCTCGTTCACCGGCTTGGTGATGAAGGCGCGCGCGCCCTGGCGCAGGCCCCACACCCGGTCGGTCTCCATCGCCTTGGTGGTGATCATCACGATCGGCACCTCGGACGTGGCCGGGTCGCGGGTGAGCGTGCGGGTGGCCTGGAAGCCGTTCATGCCGGGCATGATGACGTCCATGATGACCAGCGCGGGCGGCGTGCTGCGCACGCGCTCGATGCCTTCCTCGGCATTGCCGACGGAGGCGACTTGATGACCCGCGCGTTCGAGCAGCGTAGTGAGCACGCGCACGTCGGTCGGCGAGTCGTCGATGATGAGGATATCGGCCACAGGTTCCCCCGAGAATCTGCGGTCAGCGGCTGGGAACCGTACTGACATGGTGATGGATGGCGCCGAGCAGCTCGTCGCGCGTGAATGGCTTGGTGAGGTACTGCTCCGCGCCCACGACGCGGCCGCGCGCCTTGTCGAACAGGCCGTCCTTGGAACTCAGCATGATCACCGGGGTGCCGCGGAACTGCGGGTTGTTCTTGATCAGCGCGCAGGTCTGATAGCCGTCCAGCCGCGGCATCATGATGTCGACGAAGATGATGGCGGGCTTCTGGTCGGCGATCTTGGCCAGCGCCTCGAAGCCGTCCACCGCAGTCAGCACGTCGCAGCCTTCCTTCTTCAGCAAGGTCTCTGCCGTGCGACGGATGGTCTTGGAGTCATCGATCACCATGACCCGCAGGCCAGCCAGACCATTCGCGTTCGCGTTCAGATTCATTACTCCCCCCCTGTCACCCAAAAACGGGTCCAGGACAACCACCAAGACAGGCAACAAGCATGCCGCCGGTGCACATGACAAAACAAGACAAGCATCGCGATCCGCGACACCCGCTCTACGGCGGGATGCACAGGCCTCGTTGTTTACTGCCTGCCTGCCAGCGCGTCAAGCAACATTCGCGTCGCGAGGGGCCCCGCGAGCGCGCAATGTGACCTTCACCGGCAGGCTTGAACCTTCCGCGGCACAGGGGGCGCTCCGATCAAGCCAGGGGCGGTGTGCAGGCTTGTCGCGACCGGCGGCGTGGGCGAACATCGTCCTTCCCGTCGCCGGCGCTCCGCGCCGCAAGACCTTTCGCGGAGAATCACGATGCCCCTCTCGGTCGCGGTGCTGATGGACCCCATCGGCGCGATCAAGCCGGCCAAGGACACCAGCCTGGCCATGCTGCTGGAGGCGCAGCGCCGCGGCCACACGCTGCACTACCTGGAACAGGGCGACCTGGCGTTGCGCGACGGCGAGCCGTGGGCGCGGCTGCGCCCGCTCGCGGTACGCGACGACGCGCACGACTGGTTCAGCCTCGGCGAGGCGCAGTGGCGCGACCTGCGCGAGCTGGACATCGTGCTGATGCGCAAGGATCCGCCAGTGGACGCCCAGTTCATCTACGACACCATGGTGCTGGAGGCGGCCCAGCGCGGCGGCGTGAACGTGGTGAACGACCCCCGCGCCCTGCGCGACTGCAACGAGAAGCTGTTCGCGCTGCAGTTCCCCGAATGCTGCGCGCCCACCCTGGTTTCGCGCGACCCGGTCGAGCTGCGCCGTTTCGTGGCCGAACACGGCGAAGCGGTGCTGAAGCCGCTGGACGGCATGGGCGGGCGCGGCATCTTCCGCGTGAAGGCCGGCGACAGCAACCTGAATTCGATGCTGGAGACCCTGCTGGCCGGCGGCCCGCACGGCGAGGGCCGGCACTTCGCGATCGCGCAGAAGTTCATCCCGGCGATCAGCGCGGGCGACAAGCGCATCCTGCTCATCGACGGCGAGCCGGTGCCCTATGCGCTGGCGCGCATCCCGCAGGGCGACGAGTTCCGCGGCAACCTCGCCGCCGGCGGCCGCGGCGAAGGCGTGCCGCTCAGCGAGCGCGACCGCTGGATCGCCGCCCAGGTGGCGCCGGAACTGCGCCGGCGCGGCCTGCGCTTCGTGGGCCTGGACGTGATCGGCGATTACCTCACCGAGATCAACGTCACATCGCCGACCTGCGCGCGCGAGCTGGATGCGCAATTCGGGCTTAATATCGCGGGCCTGCTGTTCGATGCCCTCGAGCAGCGCCCTGCTGGAAGCCGCGCTCCGTGAGTTCCGCCGCTGCACGCCCTGCCGCCGACCCGATCGGCGCGACCCTGCTGTTCTCGCTGCTGCTGCATGGCGTGCTGCTGCTGGGCATCACCTTCCATTTCGCCAAGCCCACGCCCAGCCTGCCCACGCTGGACGTCACCCTGGTCAACGTGGCCAACCGCGAGGCGCCGGACCAGGCCGATTTCCTGGCCCAGGCGAACAACCGCGGCGGCGGCCAGAGCGAGCACGCGGCGCGGCCCTCGCAGCCGTTCTCCGGCGCCCTGCCCAAGCCCGATCCCGGCACGGCGATGCGGAACATCGACGCCGCCACGCCGCAGCCGCGCGAAGCCACGCCGCAGCGCATGGTCACCACCAACGGCCAGAGCCGTTTCAGCGTGGCCAGCGACACCGCGCAGACCGAGGTGCCGCCGCAGGACGCGCCCAGCGCGCAGGAGCTGCGCCGCCAGCAGGAGATGGCCCAGCTCGCCGCCGAACTGCGCCACCAGACCCAGGCCTACGCCAAGCGCCCACGCAAGAAATACATCTCGGCCAACACGAAAGAGTATGTCTATGCCGCCTACATGCGCGGCTGGTCCGACCGCGTGCAGCGGGTGGGCAACCTCAACTACCCGGAAGAGGCGCGCCGACGCGAGCTGCACGGCGACCTGCTGCTCACCGTGGGCATCAACCGCGACGGCAGCATCCACAGCATCGACGTGATCAGCAGCTCCGGCCAGCCGCTGCTGGACGCCGCCGCCGAGCGCATCGTGCGGCTGGCCGCGCCGTTCCCGCCGCTGCCCGCCGAGGCCAAGGTGGACGAGCTCTACATCACCCGCACCTGGCAGTTCCTGCCGGGCGGCGTGCTGCGGAGCAAATAGACCGCGGCCCAACTGCCGACTCTTCACGGTACGGGCTTACAATGGGCGCATGAGCCGCACCGAACCGCCCACCCTCACCGGTCACTTCCTGATCGCCATGCCCGGGCTGGCCGAGCCGCCGTTCTCGCGCGGCGTGGCCCTGCTGTGCCAGCACAGCGAGGAAGGCGCGGTGGGCCTGCTGGTGAACCAGCTCTCGCAGTACCGCCTCGGCGACGTGCTGGCGCAGATGAAGCTGGAGTGCAGCGATCCCGAACTGGCCGACGCACCGGTGCTGATCGGCGGCCCGGTGCAGCAGGAGCGCGGCTTCGTGCTGCACCGCGAGCCCGGCCACTGGGAGTCCAGCTACCGCATCAATGCCTCGTGGTCGGTGACCACCTCGCGCGACATCCTGGTGGCGATGGCCGCCGGCGAGGGTCCGCGCCAGGCGATCATGGCGCTGGGCTACGCGGGCTGGGATGCCGGCCAGCTGGAACAGGAACTGATGGCGAACGCCTGGCTCACCGCCGAGGCCTGCGAGCGGGTGGTGTTCGACACCCCGCTGGAGGACCGCTGGAGCGCCGCCGCCGGCCTGGTCGGCGTCGACCCGCTGCAGCTTCCCGGCTACGCGGGCCACGCATGAGTTGTGCCTTCGGCTTCGACGTCGGCAGCAAGCTGATCGGCGTGGCGGTGGGCAATGCGCTCACCGCCAGCGCCCGCGCGCTCGCCGTGCTCGCGGTGCGCGACGGCGAACCGGAATGGCCGCAACTGGATGCGCTGCGCGGCGCATGGCTGCCCGACACCCTGGTCGTGGGCCTGCCGCTCACGCTGGCCGGCGAGGAACAGCCCGCCAGCCGGCGTGCCCGCCGCTTCGCCGCGGCGCTGCAGCAACGCTATGCCCTGCCGGTGGCGCTGGTCGACGAACGCCACAGCTCGCGGGAGGCCGCACGCCGCTTCGCCGCCGCCCGCGCCGCGGGCCTGAAGCGCCGCCGCGATGCCGCGGCGATCGACGCCGTGGCCGCCGCCGTGATCCTCGAACGCTGGCTCGCCGAACCCGCGCCCACCTCCGATCTTTCCACTCCCGCCGCCCCGCCATGACCACACGCCTGCGCCACCTCACCACGCTGGAACACCTGCCGCGCGCTAGCATCGAGCGCCTGCTCGATCGCGCCATCGCGGTGCGCGACGCCTGCGCGCACGGCACCCGCAAGCTGGACACGCTGGCCGGGCGCACCGTGCTCAACCTGTTCTTCGAGCCGTCCACGCGCACGCGCACCTCGTTCGAGCTGGCCGCGCGCCGGCTGGGCGCCGACGTGCTGAACTTCGACATCGGCTTCTCCTCCACCGCCAAGGGCGAGGCGCTGTACGACACCTTGCACACGCTGGAGGCCATGCACCTCGACGCGATCGTGGTGCGCCACAAGGTCTCCGGCACGCCGGAGGAACTGGTGCGCCACGCGATGAGCGGCGTGTCGGTGATCAACGCCGGCGACGGCAACCGCGCCCACCCCACCCAGGGCCTGCTCGACGCGCTGACCATCCGCCAGCACCGGCCGGATTTCGAGAACCTGGTGGTGACGATCTGCGGCGACATCCGCCATTCGCGCGTGGCGCGCTCGGACGTGCACGCGCTCACCGCGCTGGGCACGGGCGAGATCCGCCTCTGCGGGCCCGCCGCGCTGCTGCCGGAAACCTCGGAATTCCCGCAGTGCCGCTTCACCGAGGATTTCGACAGCGCGATCGAAGGCGCCAACGTGGCGATCATGCTGCGCCTGCAGAAGGAGCGCATGGCCGCCACCGACCTGCCCGACGAGGCCGCCTACTTCAGCCGCTACGGCCTGGACAACCGCCGCCTCGCGCGCGCCGCCAAGGGCTGCCTGGTGATGCACCCCGGCCCGCTCAACCGCGGCATCGAGATCGCCGACGAGGTGGCCGACGGCGCGCAGTCGCGCATCCTCGAACAGGTGGCGAACGGCGTATTCGTGCGCATGGCGGTGCTGGCCGAGCTGCTGGCGCGCTGAGCGCCGCTCCCGGCGCATCACGCGGACGGCCGGATGGCCGTCCGTCTTGCACCGCAGCAAGCCGCAAAGCGGGCATAATTGCACGCAGCGGCATCCACCATCGGGGAACACCATGCAATCGAGGACGCGCTTCATCGCGCTGGGACTGGCCTGCGTCGCACTGGCGGCCTGTTCGCACAAGGACAAGAACGCGCCGCTGGCCTTCGTGCCGGCGGACACGCCGTACGTGGCCGCCAACCTGGCGGTGCTGGACGACGCCACGCGCCAGGCGCTGCTCGCCCAAGCCGACCTGCAGCTGCCCTCGCAGGTGGCCCAGATGGAAGCCTTCGCCACGCGTGAACAGGCCAACGATCCCGATGCCGCGCGCCTGGTGCGCGCCTTCACCGCCGAACTCAAGGGCAAGACCATCGAGGCCTTCGCCCAAGCCAACGGCTTCGACCTCAAGGGCCGCTTCGCGCTCTACGGCGAGGGCATGGCGCCGGTGCTGCGCTTCGAACTGACCGACCCGAAGGCTTTCGAGGGCTTCGTGGGCCGGCTGGAAACCGCCTACGGCAAGCAGCTCGATACCGCCGCCATCGGCACGCAGAGCTACCGCAAGCAGTTGTTCCCCGCCTCCGGTACCGAGCTGGTGCTCGCCGTGGTCGGCAAGCAGATGGTGGCGGCGATCCTCCCGGCCGACGCCGCCACGCCGCTGCTGCGCCAGACCCTGGGCCTGGACCGCCCGGCGAAGAGCCTGCAGGACGACGGCCGCCTCGCCGCGCTGGCCAAGGACAAGGGCTACGCGAAGTGGCTGGTCGGCCAGCTCGACCTCACCCGCGCGCTGCCGCTGGTGATTTCCGGCAGCGACCCGCTGATCGCCGCGATCGAGCACGCCCACGCCGGCGCGGAATCCGCGAAGACCGGCGAGCCGGTGGCGAACCTGCTGAAGACCTCGCCGAGCTGCGCCCCCGAGGCCAGCCGCATCGCCGCGCGCGTGCCGTCGATCAGCTTCGGCTACACCCGGCTGGATGCGCAGCACCAGGATGGCCGCCTCGACGTGGCGCTGGCCGACGACATCGCCAAGGCCTTCAGCGGACTCAAGGTGGAGCTACCCGGCCTCGGCGGCGGCAGCGCGGCGCCGTTCGACCTCAGCCTCGCGTTGCCGGTGGTCGCGCTGCGCACGTTCTGGTCGGCCCAGGCCGATGCGGTGGCGGCCAAGCCGTTCACCTGCCCGATGCTGGTCGACCTCAACGACGGCTTCGCCAAGCTGGGCGAGGCGATGCCGAAGGCGGCGCTCCCGCCGTTCGGCAACCTGCTCGGCCTGCGCCTCGCACTCGACAGCCTGAGCGCGGACAAGACCAGCAGCCTGCCGAACTTCAGCGGCCGCGTGGTGCTCGGCACCAGCGACCCCAGCGGCCTGCTCGCCACCGGGCAGATGATGGTGCCCGCGCTGGCCAAGCTGAAACCCGCCGCCGGCGGTGCGCCGGTGGCGCTGCCGAAGGACATGGCCACCATGCTCGGCCAGCCGGCCTGGCTGGCGACTGGCGACAAGGCCCTCGCGCTCGGCATCGGTGCCGGCGAGGACGCCAAGCTCGCCGCCACGCTGCACGATCCGGCAGGCGGCCCCGGCCAGATGCTGCGCATGCACCTCTCCGGCGCGATGTACCTGGACTGGCTGAAGTTCATGGAGATGAAGTCCGACAGCCTCGCCGCCGCTGCCGCCGAGATGAGCAAGAGCGACGAGCCCACAATCAACGGCGACACCACGCCCGCCGACGAGGCCGCCCAGGCCGCCGCCGACGCCGCCCGCTCCAAGGCGCAGTTCACCGCGATGGAAGCCCAGGCGCAGCGCGTGGACAGCATCGACGCCGAGGCGCACGTGGATGACAGCGGCCTGGTGATCACCAGCCACACCACGTTGAAGTAAACCGAGTCACCCGGCCTGAACGAAGAAGGCGCCCGACGGGCGCCTTCTTCGTTTCGATGAACCTGCAGGAGCGGGCCGCTTCCGGCGTTTCTCATGCGAATCAGCGCTGCAGCAAGCCGCCGCCGAAGTTGTCGCCGCCGCGGGTCTGCTCCACTTCCACGCCCTCCAGGCCCTGCGACAGCGTGTGCGCGTCGCCGCCCTGGGCCAGCTTGATGCGCAGGCGCACCTCGTTCGCGCTGTCGGCGTGGCGCAGCGCGTCCTCGTAGCTGATCTCGCCGGCGTGGTAGAGCTCGACCAGGCTCTGGTCGAAGGTCTTCATGCCGAGCAGGGTGGACTCCTTCATCACTTCCTTCAGCTTGTGGATCTCGCCCTGGCGGATGTAGTCCTGCACCAGCGGCGTGCCCAGCAGGATCTCCACCGCCACCCGGCGCGCCTTGCCGTCCGGCGTGGGGATCAGCTGCTGCGCCACCACGCCCTTGAGGTTCAGCGACAGATCCATGAACAGCTGCTCGCGGCGATCCGCGGGGAAGAAGTGCAGGATGCGGTCCATCGCCTGGTTCGCATTGTTCGCGTGCAGGGTGCACAGCACCAGATGACCGGTTTCGGCGAACGCGATCGCGTGCTCCATCGTCTCGCGCGTGCGCACTTCGCCGATCATGATCACGTCGGGTGCCTGGCGCAGCGTGTTCTTCAGCGCGTTGTCCCAGCTGTCGGTGTCGATGCCGATCTCGCGCTGGGTGATGATGCAGCCCTCGTGCTTGTGCACGTATTCGATCGGGTCCTCGATCGTGATGATGTGCCCGGTCGAGTTCTGGTTGCGGTAGCCGATCATCGACGCCAGCGAGGTGGATTTGCCGGTGCCGGTGCCGCCCACGAAGACGATGATGCCGCGCTTGGTCATCGCCAGCTGCTTGATCACCGGCGGCAGGTTCAGCTCCTCGACGGTGGGGATCTTCGACTCGATCCGGCGCAGCACCATGCCCACGCAGTTGCGCTGGTAGAAGCACGACACGCGGAAGCGGCCCACGCCCTGCGCGGAGATCGCGAACTGGCACTCGTGAGTCTTCTCGAACTCCTCGCGCTGCGAGGGCGTCATCACGTTGAGCACCATGTCGCGCGACTGCTGCATCGACAGCGGGCTCTGCGTGATCGGCACGATGCGCCCCTGCACCTTCATCGACGGCGCCACGCCGGCGGTGATGAACAGGTCCGAGGCCTGCTTGTGCACCATCAGCTTGAGGAAGGAGGTGAAATCGAACTCGCTCATGGTCTGGTCTCCTCCGGGAGACGCGAATCAGTGGAACGGCTGCGGTATCGTGATCTTGCCTGCCCGCGCCTAGCGGAACAGATCCTTGTTCTTGGCGTAACCATACGCCTCCTGGCGCGACACCTGGCCGCGCTTGACCAGGTCCTGCAGGCACTGGTCCAGGGTCTGCATGCCGAACTGCTGGCCGGTCTGGATCGCCGAATACATCTGCGCCACCTTGTCCTCGCGGATCAGGTTGCGGATCGCCGGCACGGCCACCATGATCTCGTGCGCCGCCAGGCGGCCGCCGCCGGTCTTCTTCAGCAGCGACTGCGAGATCACCGCGCGCAGCGATTCGGACAGCATCGAACGCACCATCGGCTTCTCGCCGGCGGGGAACACGTCGATGATGCGGTCGATGGTCTTGGCCGCCGAGCTGGTGTGCACGGTGGCGAACACCAGGTGGCCGGTTTCCGCGGCGGTCAGCGCGAGGCGGATCGTTTCGAGGTCGCGCAACTCGCCCACCAGGATGAAGTCCGGGTCTTCGCGCAGCGCCGAGCGCAGCGCCTCGTTGAACCCGTGCGTGTCGCGGTGCACCTCGCGCTGGTTGACCAGGCACTTCTGCGAGGTGTGCACGAACTCGATCGGGTCCTCGATCGTGAGCATGTGCCCGTATTCGTTCTTGTTGATGTGGTCGACCATCGCCGCCAGCGTGGTGGACTTGCCCGAACCGGTCGGGCCGGTCACCAGGATCAGGCCCTGCGGCTGCTCGATCAGCTCCTTGAACACCTTCGGGCAGCCGAGATCCTCCAGCGTGAGCACCTCGGAGGGAATCGTGCGGAACACTGCGCCGGCGCCGCGGTTCTGGGTGAATGCATTGACGCGGAAACGCGCCAGGCCCGGGATCTCGAACGAGAAGTCCGTCTCCAGGAACTCCTCGTAATCGCGCCGCTGCTTGTCCGACATGATGTCGTACACCAGCGAATGCACCTGCTTGTGCTCCAGCGGCGGGATGTTGATGCGGCGCACGTCGCCGTCCACGCGAATCATCGGCGGCAGGCCGGCGGACAGGTGCAAGTCCGAAGCCTTGTTCTTCACCGAGAAGGCAAGCAGTTCGGCGATATCCATCTGTGGTTCCCCTCGACCCGTCGTCGGATGCTGTGGCGATGGCTGCGGCGGAAAGGCGAGGTGCGGTCGCCGCGCGCGTTGCACGCATGCGACCCGGCCATCCGGCTCCCCCTTGCAGCGAGCCGATACTACTCGCGGCACGGGGCGCGCGGCCAGCCTTCGCGGCGGTTTGCGCACTTCGTCACCGAAACCGCCACGACGCACGGCGGCACGGCCTCCGGTAAGGTATGCGGCCGTCTCCTCCATCCAGGATTTTTCCCATGACACGCATCGCCTTCATCGGCGGCGGCAACATGGCCCGCAGCCTGATCGGCGGCCTGCTCGCCACCGGCCATGCGGCCGCCGACATCCGCGTGGCCGACCCGCTGGCCGAAACGCGCGAACGGCTGGGCCGCGACTTCGGCGTGGCCACCTTCGCCGAGAACCGGCTCGCGGTGGCCGACGCCGACGTGATCCTGCTGGCGGTGAAGCCGCAGGCCATGCCCAAGGTGCACGGCGAACTGCGCCACGCCCTGCAGGGGCGGCGACCGCTGATGATCTCGATCGCCGCCGGCGTGCGGCTGGACCAGCTCGAACGCTGGCTGGGCGCGCTGCCGATCGTGCGTTGCATGCCGAACACCCCGGCGCTGATCGGCGCCGGCGCCACCGGCCTGTGCGCGAACGGACGGGTCAGCCCCGCGCAGAAGGCACAGGCGCAGCACATCCTGGCCGCCGCCGGGCTCACCCGCTGGATCGCCGACGAGGCGCTGATGGACACCGTCACCGCGCTGTCCGGCTCCGGCCCCGCCTACTTCTTTGCCCTGGTCGAAGCGCTGGAAGACGCCGCCGTGGCGCAAGGCCTGCCGCGCGACACCGCCCGCGCGCTGGCCGCGCAGACCTGCCTCGGCGCCGGCCGCATGCTCACCGAAGGCGGCGAAGACCCCGCCGAACTGCGCCGCCGCGTCACCTCGCCGAACGGCACCACCCAGGCCGCGCTGGAAAGCTTCGCCGCCGACGGCCTGCCGCGCATCACCGCGCGCGCCGTCGCCGCCGCCACCCGCCGCGGCGCGGAACTCGCCGCCGCCCTGGATCAGGAATCGCATTCGTGAGCTACCTCCTCAACGCCTTCGCGCTGCTGGTCGAACTCGCCTTCGACGCCGTCGCCACCCTGTTCCTGCTGCGCGCCGCCGCCGAAGCCTGCCGCGCCGACTTCCACAACCCGCTCAGCCAGTTCATCTACCGATACACCAACCCGGTGCTGGCGCCGATCCGCCGCGTGCTGCCGAACTGGCGCCGCATCAACCTCGCCGCCCTGCTGGTGGCGTGGCTGGCGATGCTGCTGAAACGCCTGGTGCTGTTCGCGCTGATGGGGCTGCTGCCGCACTTCCTCGGCCTGCTCGTGCTGTCGCTGGCCGAGCTGCTCGACTTCGCCCTGCTGTTCTACCTGGTGCTGGTGTTCGGCTGGTCGCTGATGAGCATGTTCGCCCCCGACCAGCGCCAGCCGCTGCAGCGCTTGCTCGGTGTGATCGTCGATCCGCTGCTGCGGCCGCTGCGCGGTCGGCTGGTGGTGGGGATGATCGACTTCTCGCCCACCGTGGTGATCATTGGTTTGCTGCTGGCGCGAATCCTGGTCGCGGCACCGTTGCTGGATCTCGGGATGCGGTTGGCGGTGGTGGGCTGAGCCTATGTGCTCCCCTCTCCCGCTTGCGGGAGAGGGGCTGGGGGAGAGGGGCTCTGCTCGCTCGTTTCGCCAATTTCAAAGCAGTTTCGTGCGCCTGCCAGCGCCCGAGTTACTTTTCTCTTGCGTGGCCAAGAGAAAAGTAACCCAAAGAGAAGGCCACCCCGGTTGGCGCTTTCCGTCCGTCCATGGACGGAAAGTCCGTGAGGCGGTGCCGGGCTTTTCGAGCGGACTCCTGTCCGCGCGAAAAGGCGTTGCCCTCCCTGGCAACGCCCGCTGCGCGGCCTGATCGTCCCCACCTCACCGCCGCCCAGGGGCCCCGTAAAAGCAGCGCGCATCCTGCACGCCAGAAGCAAAGCACTGACACACCGCGACACTGACGGGGCGTGCATATCGGAACTTTTGAGGCGATAAAACATATCTACCTCGTTTCGCGCGATATGCACGCCAGCATGTGCGTGGCTGCCGACCGAAGGAGCAGGCTAACCCTTTGTCAAGACGCAGAATTTCCTCGCTTGACGCTGGAGCTTCGGCGATGGAGCATAAGTGCATACGCCCCAATTCGGGGTCTACTTTGCGTTAGGTGCCAGATGGATTTCGAGTCGATTCGTCCTGCTCTAAGCGGCATCATTGGCGGCATGGTCGCTACTTGGCTCGTCTCCTACTGGTCTCGTCGACTTCCAGCCTCATACAAATCCAAGTCACGCCAAACAATCTTGCGGCAGCACCGGACAGCGATATGGGCGGCCAACTCGTTGTTCTTTGTGGGTCTATTTTCAGGTATCGCTTTGTATTGGATAGGAGATTTCGCGGACACAGATCATAGACCTATGCTTTGGGCATTCGGTTTGGCATCCGTCCTTCCGCTTGTTGCCATTGGCCTCGTGTCGCTTTTATCCGGTCGCAGGGCAACAGAGGCATACGTCGCCTTCTCTTGGGGGCAAGGCAGTCCAATCTGGGCAACGTATGGGCTTCTAGGCGCCGGGGTTATTGCTTTCGGTTTTGCGGTGGCTAGTCTGAGCACCTAACATCTCATTCAAGGCAGACGGCTTCGCCGCCGCTTAACTCCAGCATTAATTCAGTCACAACGCGTTCCGCAAATCCCTCGCCAATCCTAATCAAAAGCACACCGCGTGGCGCTTTCGCAGCCGCGCAGCGGCTGCGTCCGAGTGCGCGCCGGGAGCGCGCTGCTTTACCCGGGGCCCCTATGGCGCGGCGGGTGGGTGGAGGAAAGTCCGCAGGATGGCCGGCAGGAAGCCGGCCAGTTTTTCGCCGGTACAGGGATGTGCCGTCGAAAAACCCCGTAACCCGCCCGCGCACCCGCAGGGCAGGAGGCCCGGAGGGCGCGCCATCGGGGTGCCCCTCTCTTTGGTTACTTTCTCTCGGGCACGCGAGAGAAAGTGACTCGGGCGCCGGCAGGCGCTCGAAACCGCTTTGTCGCTTGCGTAGAAATTCACCGTGCGAGTCCTTCGACTCCGCTTCGCTACGCTCAGGACGAACGGGGTGAACGGGCCGAACGAAGCAAACAAAGCGAACAGTTAACCCGCAACCCCCGCGTGTCGAATCGACCACCGCGTCAGCGCTGCGCGCTCAGTGCCCCAACACCGTCACCGTGACCCTGCGCTGATGCGGGTCACGCCGGTGCTCCCACAGGAACAGCCCCTGCCAGGTGCCCAGTTGCGGCTTGCCGCCGTGCACCGGCACCACGAGGCTCACGCCGGTGAGCACGGCGCGCACGTGGGCGGGCATGTCATCGGGGCCTTCGGCGTCGTGCTGGAAGATCGCGTCGCCGTCGGGCACGGCGCGGGTCAGCCAGCGTTCGAGATCCTCGCGCACCGTGGGGTCGGCGTTTTCGCTCAGCAGCAGCGAGCAGCTGGTGTGTGCGGTGAACACGTGGGCGATGCCGAGCTGCACGCCGCTGGCGGCCACCACGTCGGCGACCTGGTTGGTGATTTCGGTGAAGCCGCGGCCGCGCGTGTGCACCGTGAAGCCATGTTGTCCGGCATGTTCGGCGGGCACGGAACGGCTCATGGCTCGGCTCTCCTTACGGGTATAGCAGGCGATGGGTCCAGGTCTGGCCGTGCCGGCTCCAGCGCACGCGCTCGTGCAGGCGGAACTCGGCGCCGTACCAGAACTCGACCGTGTCCGGCTCGACCAGGTAGCCGCCCCAGTGCGGCGGACGCGGCACGTCGCGGCCTTCGAACTCGCGCTCGTAGCGGGCCACGCGCTCGTCGAAGCTCTGGCGGCTGGGCAGGTTCTGCGACTGCAGCGAGGCCCAGGCGCCGAGCTGGCTGCCGCGCGGCCGGGTGGCGAAGTAGGCGTCGGATTCCTCCGCCTGCAGCTTGCGCGCCACGCCTTCCACGCGCACCTGCACGCCATGACGCAGCTGCTTCCAGTGGAAGCACAGCGCCACCTGCGGATGCGCCGCCAGCTGGCCGCCCTTGTCGCTGTCGTAGTTGGTGTGGAAGCGCAGGCCGCGCTCGTCCACGCCCTTCAGCAGCACGATGCGCGAGGCGACGCGGCCGTCGGTGTCCACCGTGGCCAGGTTCATCGCGGTGGGCTCGGGGTCGCCGGAGGCCTTCGCCTCCTCCAGCAACTGCCGGAAAGTGTCGAGAATTTCGGGGCTCAGCATGGCGGCGAAACTTTTCCCTTGAATCGTGGCGCGCGCGCGCCATCATGTCGCGGATGAAACCGGCACATCTTAACCCAATCCCCCACCCCGCCCGGGTCCACGGCCGGCTGCGCCCACCCGAAGCGGAAGCCCGCCGATGAGCATGCCCAAGCCGCATCCGCCGGCGCCGAACGCCTCGTTGGCCGGCCACCTGCTGGACCAATATGCCGGGCGCATCGCCCGCTCGCGGCGGCCCTACATCATCGGCCTGTCCGGCCTGCAGGGCAGCGGCAAGAGCACGCTGGCGCGCGAGATGAAGGCGCAGGCCGAGGCGCGCGGCTGGCCCACCGAGGTGCTGTCGCTGGACGATTTCTACTATTCGCGCAGCGAGCGCGAACTGATCGCCCAACAGATCCATCCGCTGCTGCGCACCCGCGGCGTGCCGGGCACGCACGAGATCGAGCTGCTGCTCTCGGTGCTGGCCGCGCTGCCGCAGGCCTCGGAGAAATTGCCGGTGACGTGGCCGCGCTTCGACAAGGGCCGCGACACGCGCATGCCGCCCTCGCGCTGGCCGCGCGTCGTCCGGCCGCCGCGGCTGGTCATCGTGGAAGGCTGGGCGCTGGGCCTCCGGCCGCAGTTGCAGTCCGAACTCGATGTGCCGGTGAACCGGCTGGAACGCGAGGAGGACGCCGACGGCAGCTGGCGCCACTGGGTCAACAAGCAGCTGCGCGGCTACCAGCCGCTGTGGCGCAAGTTCGACGCGCTGATCGTGCTGCAGGCGCCGAACTGGGACGTGGTGCGCCGCTGGCGCGGCGAGACCGAGGAAGAACTGCTGGCGCGCCACGCGCCGCTGGCGATGGACGCGGCCACGCTGGAGCGCTTCCTGCAGCACTACGAGCGGCTCAGCCGCCACGCGCTGGCCACCCTGCCCGCGCTCGCCGACAGCGTCGTGGAATACGACGACGACCGGCACATGACCGGGCTCACGCATTCGTGACGAAGCTCTCCCCTCTCCCGTCGGACGCGGGGAAGGGCCACGGATGGCCCTGCTCTGAGGAGCGAGGAAGAGGGGTCGGGGGTGAGGGTTCGGCTGACTCGAAATACAGCAACCGCCTTGCCTAATGCCGGGAAAGTGCTTCCTGCACTTTCCCGGCTCGTCCGGCCCGGCAAAGCCGGGCCGGACGAGCCGGGCAATCGCCGTGGCGATTGCCCGGCGTGCGATCCATCCGTGGATCGCGTGTAACAGGCCGCTGCAGCGGCCTGTTACACCGGCTCCACCTGCACCGCCGTGCCGTAGCTCAGCACCTCGGTGACGCCCTCGGCCACGTCGTTGGCGTCGTAGCGCATCGTCAGCACCGCGTTCGCGCCCATCGCGGCGGCGTGCTGCAGCATCAGCTCGAAGGCTTCCTCGCGCGCCTTCTCGCACAGTTCCGTGTAGATGGTGATGTTGCCGCCCACCAGGGTCTGCAGCGCGGCGCCGATGTTGCCCACCACGCTGCGCGAACGCGCGGTGATGCCGCGCACGATGCCCAGCGTGCGCGTGACGCGGTAACCGTGCAGCTCGTTGCCGGTGGTGACCATGCCGTGCGGAATCGGGAAACTGGCCATGCGGGTTCTCCTCGATGGAAAGACGGAACGCTCAAGTATCCAGCAGCGCCGCGTAGCCGTCGCGTGCATCGGGCCATTGCGGCGCCCAGCCGCTGGCGCGCAGGCGGGCGTTGCTGAGCCGCTTGCTGCCCACGCCGGTCGGCGGCGGCCCCTCGGCGGGCAAGGGCGCGTCGACCAACTGGGCAAGGAAGTCGTACAGCTCGTCCAGCGGCAGCGGCGTGTCGTCCACGCCCAGGTACAGCGGTTCGGTCGTGGGCAGACGCAGCAAGTGCACGATCGCCGCCGCCGCGTCGTCCACATGGATGCGGTTGGCCCAGTGCGGCGCCTCGCGCGGCACGCGCACCGCGCCGGCGCGCAGGCGCTCGACCAGCTGCAGGCGACCCGGCCCGTACAGGCCGGCGAGGCGCAGCACGGTGGAGGGCACGGGCTGCACGGCCAGCCATTGCTCCGCTTCCAGCAGCAGCGCGCCGTTGAAACCCGGCGGCGCGGGCGGCGTGGCCTCGTCCACCCAGTCGCCATCGTGCTCGCCATACACCGCGCTGGAGGACACCAGCAGCACCTGCCGGAGCGCGCGCCCGTCCAGTGCCACCAGCAGCAGGCGCAGGCCGTCAACGAACAGCGCACGGTAGGCCGCCTTGTCGCGCGCATCCGGCGCGGGCAGGTAGACCAGCCGCGTGATGCCGGTGGGCAGGCCGGCCAGGGTGTGCGGCGCGGTGAGGTCGGCGCCCAGCCAGCGCAGGCCAGGCGGACTCCCCGGCAGCGGACTGCGGCGCAGCGCCCACACCTCGTCGCCCTGCGCCAGCAGACGCGCAGCCACGCGCAAACCCAGATCGCCGCAACCGGCCAGCAAGATTCGTTCAGCCATCCAAACACCTGTAAGAGCCTGTTCGCGATCTCCGCATGACCCGCGCCGGGAGCTGTTTGCGCGCAGGCCAAGGAAGAACGAGGAAGTGGACGTCCGTCCACGACCGAGTGATGACGCCGGCATGGGGGCAAACAGACCCGGCCCCGGAATTGATGGGTGCAGGGGTTGCCTTGCCGTGGCCGCCAGGCGGCAGCACGCGGCTTGGCTTGCCAACCAGGCAAGCGCTGCGCCTCGTACCACCACCTGACGACCACGGCAAGGTAACGCGAGCCATGCGGAGATCGTGAACAGGCTCTAAAGTGACGGGATGAATCCGTCGCGCAACCTGTTCCTGATCGGCCCGACCGGCGCGGGCAAGACCTCGGTCGGCCGACGCCTCGCCGCGCATTATGGCCTTGCCTTCGTGGATCTCGACCACGAGATCGAGCGACGCACCGGCACGGATGTCGCCACCGTGTTCGCCGTCGAGGGCGAAGCCGGCTTCCGCCGCCGCGAGAGCGCGCTGCTGGACGAGTTCAGCGCGGGCGACGACGTGCTGCTGGTCACCGGCGCCGGCGCGGTGCTGGCTGCCGACAACCGCGCCCTGCTCGCCACCCGCGGCTACGTGCTGTGGCTGCAGGCCGGCGTCGAGCAACAGCTGGAGCGGCTCGCGCACGATCACCAGCGCCCCTTGCTGGCCGGCACGGATCGCCGCACCCGGCTTGAGGCGATGGCCGTGATCCGCGAACCGCTGTACCGCGAAACCGCCGACCTCGCGTTGCCCGCCACCCACGGCATCACGGCAATCTGCACCCAGGCCATCGTGCTGATCGATCGGCACTGGCAACGCCACTCCCTTTCCACACCCTCGCCCGCCGCATGAACGCAAGCAGCCCCACCACCATCGACGTCACCCTCGGCGAGCGCAGCTACCCGGTCTGGATCGGCCGCGGCTTGCTGGGCGACAGCACCCGCTGGCGCGCCCGGCTGCGCGGCCGCCACGCGCTGGTGGTGAGCAACACCACGGTGGCGCCGCTGTACCTGGAACGCGTGGCGCAAGGCCTGGCCGGCCTGGCGTGGGCCAGCTTCCAGCTCGACGACGGCGAGGCGCACAAGAGCTTCGCCAACGTGGAGCGCGTGCTGGAAGCGCTGGCGAAACTCGGCGCCACCCGCGACGCCTGCGTGATCGCGCTGGGCGGCGGCGTGGTGGGCGACCTCGCCGGCTTCAGCGCCGCCTGCTGGATGCGCGGCATCGACTTCATCCAGATGCCCACCACCTTGCTGGCGATGGTGGATTCCTCGGTGGGCGGCAAGACCGGCGTGAACCTGCCCGCCGGCAAGAACCTCGTCGGCACCTTCCACCAGCCGCGCGCGGTGGTGGCCGACATCGATACGCTGGCCACCCTGCCCGATCGCGAATACCGTGCGGGCCTCGCCGAAGTGGTGAAAGGCGCGGCGATCGGCGACGAACCCTTCTTCGCCTGGCTGGAAGCCCACGCCGACGCGCTGGCCGCCCGCGACGAGGCCGCCGTGATCGAGGCGATCGCGCGCAAGGTGGCGTACAAGGCAGGCGTGGTGGCGCGCGACGAGACCGAACAGGGCGAGCGCGCCCTGCTCAACCTCGGCCATACGTTCGGCCACGCGCTGGAAACCGCCGGCCGCTACACCACGTTGCTGCACGGCGAGGGCGTGGCCGTCGGCATGCTGCTCGCCGCGCGGCTGTCCGAGCGGCTGGACATGAGCGCGGCCGCCGGCACCGCGCGCCTGCAGCGCCTGCTGGTACGCATCGGCCTGCCCGTGGCGATCCCGCCCGGCATGGACGCCGAACAGTTGCTCGCCCTGATGCGGCTGGACAAGAAGAACACCGCCGGCACGCTGCGGCTGATCCTGTGGCGCGGCATCGGCAAGGCGGAGATCGTGGCGGGCGTGAACGAAAACGACGTGCTGGCCGTGCTGCGCGAGGCTACTGCGTAGGAGCGCTGTAAGAGCGGTTGTAGGAGCGGCTTCAGCCGCGACCCGGTATCGAATCGCGGCTGAAGCCGCTCCTACAAAGCCGCGGCTCGCCTGTAAACTGTGGATCCCGGCTCACGCTCGACGCCACGGACGCCATGCGCCTCTACCTGCAAAACCTGCCCGGCAGCGCCGAGCCGCCACGCTACGTCCAGATCGTGCTGGAACAGGATCTGCTCGGCGGCTGGACGCTGTACCGCGAGACCGGCCAGCAGGGCGGCAAGGCCACGCTGCGGCGCGAGCAGTTCCTGGAGCGCGACGCGGCGATCGCCGCGTTCGAGAAGGCGCGCGACGCCCAGCTCAAGCGCGGCTACCGCCTGATGTTCGCCCAAGGCCTGGAAGGCCCCTACGGACGATGAAATGACTGCAGTGTTGAAGAACGATCGCTTCCTGCGCGCGCTGCGGCGCGAACCCGTCGACACCACGCCGATCTGGGTGATGCGCCAGGCCGGCCGCTACCTGCCCGAGTACCGCGCCACGCGCGAGCGCGCCGGCAGCTTCATGGGCCTGGCGCAGAATCCCGAGTTCGCCTGCGAGGTGACGCTGCAGCCGCTGGAGCGCTTCGACCTCGACGCCGCGATCCTGTTCTCCGACATCCTCACCATCCCCGACGCGATGGGCCTAGGGTTGTCCTTCGCCCATGGCGAAGGCCCGCAGTTCGCGCGCCCGGTGCGCAGCGCCGCCGACATCGCCAGGCTCGCCGTGCCCGACATGGACGGCGAGCTGCGCTACGTGACGGATGCGGTGCGGCTGATCCGCCGGGAACTCGCCGGCCGCGTGCCGCTGATCGGTTTCGCCGGCAGCCCGTGGACGCTGGCCTGCTACATGGTGGAAGGCCAGGGTTCGCGCGACTTCGCGCGGCTCAAGGCGCTGTGCTGGAACGAACCGCGGCTGGCGCACCAGTTGCTCGACGTGCTCGCGCGCAGCGTGGCCGCGTATCTCGCCGCCCAGGCCGCGGCCGGCGCACAGGCGCTGATGGTGTTCGACAGCTGGGGCGGCATGCTGGGCCCGGCGCCGTTCCGCGAATTCTCGCTGCGCTACCTGACGCAGATCGTCGCCGAACTGAAGGACGACGCGCATGCACGCGAACTGCCGGTGATCCTGTTCTCCAAGGGCGCCAACGCCAGCCTGGCGGCGATGGCCGACTCCGGCTGCGCCGCGCTGGGCGTGGACTGGACGATCGACCTCGCCGACGCGCGCCGCGCGGTGGCCGGCAAGGTGGCGCTGCAGGGCAACCTCGATCCCGCGATCCTGCGCGCCGGCCCCGAGGTGATCCGCCGCGAGGCACGTGCCGTGCTGGACAGCTACGGCAACCATCCCGGCCACGTGTTCAATCTCGGCCACGGCATCACGCCCGAGGTCGATCCCGAACACGTTCGCATGCTGGTGGACGAGGTGCACGCCTACGGGCGGACATTGCGCGGCGAGGGTACGGCACGTATCTGAGCAACCGGGACCGAGGGGGGCAGGCATGGGACATTTCGAATGGCTGATGCTGCTGGGCTTCGCCCTGCCCGGCGCCATCATCTGCCTGATCCATCGCCACCTCACGCGCAGGCCACGCTGATGTATATGGGCCATTACGCCATCGCGCTGGGCGCACGCCGCTGGCTACGGCCGCTGCCCATGGCATGGCTGCTGTTCGCCTCCATCGAGCCTGATCTGCACGACGTGCTCGGCAGCATGATCCCCGGACTGGGCATCGGACCGGACACGCACACGCTGCCCGGCGCATGCGTGGCCGCCATCGCCATCGCCGTCATTACCGCACTGGTCTTCCATCGCGCCGGCCTGGCGCTTGGCGCCGGCTTGCTGGTGTTGTCGCACATCGCCGCCGACTACCTCACCAGCCGACTGCCGCTATGGCGACATGGCCCGATGGTCGGCCTGCATCTCTACGCGACGCCCTGGGCGGACTTCCTGCTCGAAGCCGGCACCATCGCCATCGGCTTGACCATGTACGCCAGCTCGCCCGACTTGCGCCGTCCCGTGCGAGGCGGCGTGGCAGTCATCGCCGTCGTGATGCTGACTCTGCAAGCCATATGGAACTTCGGGTTGGGCGGCGGCTGATCCGAGGCAACGACCCCGACCATGTTCAACCTCGACCACGGCATCACGCCGGAGGTCGACCCCGAGCACGTGCGCGTGCTGGTGGACGAGGTGCATGCTTACGGACGGGTGTTGCGCGGCGGTTGATGCCATCGCGTCAGGGAGTCGCCCTGGCTGCCCGCTTCTCGCGCAACACGATCACGCCATCCGGAACCTTTGACCCATCGATCGTGTACGGCCCGGCGCTTGCCTCAGTTCAACCGCACGATCCGCAGCAGGTGCTGCCGCCGCTGATGTGCACCGGCTGCTCCAGCAGCCTCGCCGCGCAACCCAGCCACTGCAGCTTCTCCAGCACTTGCGCGGCGCTTGCTTGGGTGAGCACTTCCAGGCGTCCGTGGGCGGCGTCCAGCGTGACGGTGGCGTGGGCGTCGAGCGCGCGCATCGCGACGGCGATGCTGGCGGCGTCGTGCGGGCAAGCGGAGAGTTCGAACTGCATCGTGGGCACCGTGTCGGGATTGCCGGCACGCGCCGGCACGCCATGATGCAGGGGGCCCGCCCGCAGCCCCCTGATCCAGGTCAACCGATGCGCAAGCTCAGCGCACGTGCACCCAGTGCACATGGACGCCGTTGGCACGGTCCTCGGCGCGAAAACCCTCGCGCCCGTCCACCACGATGCCCCAGCTCGAGCGCATTGCACCGGCCTGGACGCGGTCCACGCGCACGTGCTCGCCCTTGGGGATGGCGAAGCGCGTCTCGACCACCATCACGCCTTCGCGCTGGTAGACCAGGGTGGCGAGCCGGCCGACGCCGGCACCCCAGCCGATGTGCACCTCGCAGGCCACGGGCGCGTGCACGCCGCGGTTGTCGAGGCTCCAGCTTTCGGACCGGGTGAGCAGCGACTGGAGTTCGGGGTTGCTCCAGTCCACGGTGTTGCCGGATGGCGGTTTGTCGTAGCGGCTCATATTCATGGTGGATCGTTGGCCAGACACCGGTTTCGCAGGATGTTCCGTGCACGCGGACGGGCGCGCGCCCTCACGGGCACCCGCCACCGTACCCGCACAAGGATGAAATTCTTGCAATGCCACGGTCATGCTGTCGGCAGAAGCAGCCCATGCTTGAGGCGTGCCCGCCCTGCGGCGTTCAGCCACGCCGCGCCTTTCGCCGCGGGGTCGGCATCTGCCGGGTGAGCTAGCCGGGCTGCACGCCCATGCGGCCGCCTGATGCCGCATCCATCAACCGCGCACGCAGCAGGCGCTCGCACGGCACCGACAACCAGCGTTCCACCGCCGCGCCCAGCAGCCAGCAAAGCCCCAGCGTCGGCAGGTACCACAGCCAGCCTTGCGCCGGATCGCCGCCGCAGGCACGACACGCGCGCACCACGGCGTAGACCACGAACATGTGGGTGAGGTAGATCTCGTAGCTCATCCGCCCCCAGGCCCGCAGCCAGCCGAGGCCGCGCAGCGGCGACATCGCTCCGAGTTCGGCACGCCATCGGAAGCACAGCAACAGGCACAGCGACGACAGCGTGAGCACCAGCATGTACCCGTCGCGCAGCCAGTGCCACAGCGCGCCGCCATCCAGCAGCACCGCACCCAGGCCCACGGCACCCAGCCAGCCCAGCAGCACCACGGTACGTCGCGGCGGACGCCAGGCATCGGCCAGCAGCGCGCCGAGCACACCGGTGGCGATCGCCGCCATGCCCGGCAGGTAAGCCTTCTCCAGCCAGATCTGGTTGCCGTGCAACGCCGCGCGCGCCCACGGCAGCGACAACGCCAGCAGCACCAGCGGCGGCACCAGCAGCGCGCGCCGGCGCAGCAACACGCAGGCCAGCGGGAAGCCGAGATAGAACGCCTCCTCGATCGACAGCGACCACAGCACGTCCCAGCTGCCCGGCAGGTAGCCGGTGCGCGCCTCGTACCAGTTCAGGTGCAAGCCCAGCGCCGACAGCAGCGCACGCGGCAGCGACTGGCCGACGCGGTGGATCACATAGTCCTGCACGCCGAGCAGATGCAGCACGCTCAGCACCGCCAGCAAGGCCAGCAGGCAGGGCACGATGCGCGCGAAGCGCCGCGCGTAGAATGCGCGTGCGTCGATCGCCGCGAGGCTGCCCCAGCGGCGCAGCGCATTGCCCGCGATCAGGAAGCCGGAGATCACGAAGAACACGTACACGGCTTCGTAGCCGTTCCAGTTGAGCCGGTTCAGCAGCCACCCCGGCAGCACCGCGGCCAGCGCGGTCTTTTCCAGCGGGATGCGCAGGCCGAGATGGTTGAATACCACCAGCACGATGGCCAGGCCGCGCAGCGCGTCGATGCCGGGGTTGCGGGAGCTCGCATCCCCCGCCCCCATTACCCTCGTCCCCGCCGCATGAACCGCCTCGCGCATATCGCCTGCCCCGCCGTGTCGAAGCGCGATGGTGGCGGCACGATGGATGGCAGGCAAGATGCGCCGCCTCAACCCGGCGGCTCGGCCGTCCAGCGCGCCGCCGCGAAGTCGATGAAGGCACGGGTGCGCGCCGGCAACTGCTTGCCCGGCGGCCACACGATGTGCACCGGCTGCCCCGGCAATTGCCAGTCGTCCAGCACGGTTTCCAGCCGCCCCTGGTCGAGCAAGGCACGCACCTGCCACAGCGCGGCGATGCCGACGCCCTGCCCCGCCAGCACCGCCGCATTGCATACCGCGGCGTTGCCGGAGCTGAAGCGGCCATGCACCTCCACCGTCTGCCGGCGCTCGCCGCGGCGGTAATGCCAACGCTGCGCTTCGCTGTTGCAGTCGCGCAGCACGCAGCTGTGGCCGCGCAGGTCGGCCGGACTGCGCGGGCGGCCATGGCGGGCGAAGTAGCCGGGCGCGCCCACCGTCACCAACCGCAGCAGGCCGAGCTGGCGCGCATGCAGGCGGCTGTCCGCCAGTTCGCCGAGGCGGATCGCGACGTCCAGCTTCTCGCGCTGCAGGTCGACATGCTGGTCGGCCACCACCAGCTCCACGTCCACGTCGGGGTAGCGCTCCATGAACGCCGCCACCATCGGCACCACGTGCGGCGCGCTGAACTGGGTGGAGCCGGCGATGCGCAAGCGGCCGTCGATGCGTGCGCCATGCTCGGCGAGTTCCGAGCGGGCCAGGTCGATGTCGGCCAGTGCCGCCTTGATCCGCGCATGGAAGGCCAGCCCCGCCGCCGTAGGTTGCGCCCGGCGCGTGGTGCGTTGGATCAGCTCCACGCCCAGCTCCTGTTCCAGCCCCTGCAGCGAACGGCTCACCGCCTGCAGGGAACGATGCAGGTGGCGCGCGGCTGCGCTGAGGTTGCCCTGCTCCACGATGGCGACGAAGACGCGGTAGTCGTCCAGGCTGGCCATGGCATTCTCCCGATTGGCGTGATAGTCAGTCCATGCTAACGCCTATTCTCCCGAACCGTCTCCAGGCGAAGAATGGCCCCGTCGCTCCTCCATCCCAGCCGGAGACAACCATGTCCGCACCACTCCCCACCGCCATCAACGGCCACGAAACCGGGCTTGACTCCGCCTCGCCGGTGGCCGCGCTGAGCGCGTTCTACCGCGCCTTCAACAGCCGCGACCTCGAGGCGATGGCGCGCAACTGGCACGACGGCGCCGACGTGGCGATGAGCAACCCGCTGGGCGGCATCGCACGCGGCTGGCCGGCGATCCGCGCGGTATACCAGCGCATCTTCGAGGGCAAGGCGCGCGTGCACGTGGAGTTCCACGACTACACGCTGCACGAGGCCGGCGACATGTTCTACGCGGTGGGCCGCGAGCGCGGCGCACTGGAACGCGACGGCCTGCGGCTGGAACCGGCGATCCGCACCAGCCGGCTGTTCCGCCGTATCGACGGCGCCTGGCGGCAGGTGCACCACCACGGCTCATTCGACGACGCGGCCCTGCTCGCCGCCTACCAGGAGGCCGTGCGGTGAACGCGACGACCGCTTCCGTCGCGCCGATGACACGGGCGCCGGTGCTGCTGTTCGCGCTGGCCACCGCAGTGATCGTGCAAGGCCTGTACGCGGCGCAGCCACTGGTGGGCGCGATCGCCGCTTCGCTGGGTCTGGCGCCCGCCGAAGTCAGCCTGGTCTCCACGCTGGCGATGCTCGGCTACGCGCTGGGCCTGTTCCTGCTGGTGCCGCTCTCCGACCTCATCGAGAGTCGCCGGCTGGTGCTGCTCACGCTGGCCGCCAACGCGCTGGCCCTGCTGGCTGCGGCGCTGCCGATTCCCGCCTCTGCGTTCCTCGCCGTCAGCCTGCTGACCGGGCTCACCGCTGCGGTGATCCAGATGCTGATACCGATGGCCGCGGCGATGACGGACGAAGCGCAACGCGGCCGCGTGATCGGCAACATCACCAGCGGCCTGATGCTCGGCATCATGCTGGCCCGTCCGCTGGCCAGCGTGATCGGCGGCCACTGGGGCTGGCACGCCAGCTATCTCGTGTTGGCGCTGGCCATCGCGGCGCTGACGCTGCTGCTGAGCCGCTCGATGCCGCGCCTGCCGCCGCTGCATCGCACGAGTTATCCCGCGCTGCTGCTCTCGATGGCGCGCTTGTGGCACGAGGAACCGTTGCTGCGCCGGCGCGCGATCTCGGCCGCGCTCTGCTTCGGCGCGTTCAGCGCGTTCTGGGCGCTGGTCGCACTGCGGCTGGCATTGGCGCCGTTCCATCTCGACGCCGATGGCATCGCGCTGTTCGCCCTCGTCGGCGTGAGCGGCGCGATCAGCGCGCCGCTGGCCGGCCGGTTGGGCGACGCCGGCAAGGCCCGCATCGCCGAGCGCGCGTTTTACGCCTGCGTCGTGCTCGCGGCAGGGTTGGCGTGGCTGGGCGGTGTGATGCACGCCTCGTCGTGGGGGCTGGTGCCTCTGGTGCTGGCAGCGATCCTGCTGGACGCCGGCACCATCGGCGACATCACCCTGGGGCGCCGCGACGTGAACCTGATCCGTCCGGAGGCGCGTGGCCGCATCAACGGCATCTACACCGGCGTGTTCTTCCTCGGCGGCGCGGCCGGCTCGGCGGTGGCGGGTCTGGCCTGGGCACATGCCGGCTGGCTGGGCGTGTGCCTGGTGGTGCTGGGCTTCGCGCTGGCAGCACTGGGCGGCGGGCGGCGGCGCGAGGAAGCCGACGCTATTCCGCCGCCACATCCATCCCCGGAAACAGCACTTCGGTGTAACCGAACTTGCTGAAGTCGGTGATGCGCGAGGGGTACAGCCGGCCGATCAGGTGGTCGCACTCGTGCTGCACCACGCGGGCATGGAAGCCTTCGGCGCGGCGGTCGATGGGCGCGCCGTGCGGATCGACGCCCTGGTAGCGGATCAGGCTGTAACGGTTCACCGCGCCGCGCAGGCCGGGCACCGAAAGGCAGCCTTCCCAGCCTTCCTCCATGTCCTGCGACAGCGGGGTGATGACGGGATTGAGCAGGATGGTCTGCGGCACCTCGGGCGCGTCGGGATAGCGCTCGGAATGCTCGAAGCCGAAGATCACCAGCTGCAGGTCCACGCCGATCTGCGGCGCGGCGAGGCCCACGCCGTCGGCGGCGTGCATGGTGTCGAACATGTCGGCGATCAGGGCGTCCAATTCGGCGCTGCCGAGCATCGCGTCGGGCACCGGCGGTGCGATGCGCAGCAGGCGCGGGTCGCCCATCTTCAGGATGTCGCGGATCATGGATGCCTCGTGGGTGGACGCGTCATTGGTTGGAATGTGGTCGATACGGTTCCAATGCAAGCCGCGCCGCCCTGCGCCTCAACTGCAAAGCGCCGAGCAACGGCCTCGTGCCTATTTGTTGAACGCGCAAGCGCGTTCAACCGCCGAACACCTTCTTCAGCAGGTCGGTGGTGCGCGCGGCGGGATTGGTTCGGATCGATTTTTCCTGATCGCCGATCGTGGTGAACAGGCCGTCGAGCGTCTTGCGGGTGACGTAGTCGTCCAGGTTAAACGGGCTGCCGCTGCTGCCGTTGCTGTCGCTCTCGGCGTGATGGCCACCCAGCGAGCCGAGCGAGCCCAGCGATCCGAGCGCGCCGCCCAGCGCACCGCCGCCGCTGCCGGACGTGAATGCCTTGTACTTCTGGGTGACGCCCACGCTGTCGGTGGCCTTGGCCACGATCGGCTCGATCCGCGCGGTCAGCGCCGGGCCGGCAACACGGCGGAAATAGTCGGTGGCGGCGTGGTCGCCGCCGCTGAGGATGCCGCGCGCGTCGCTCAGCGTCATCTTGCGGATCGCGTCGCCGAAGATCTGCGCCACCTGCGGCACGGCCTTCTCGGCGGCCCGGTTCATGCTCAGCTCGAACGCGTCGACCTTCGCGCCCTGGCCCAGCTTGCGTGCGAGCTTGCCGGCCTCTTCAAGCTTTCCCGGCAGCGGAATGCGTACCTTGCTGTTGTTCCAGAAGCCGCCGTCGCGGCCGAGGCTGTTGATCGCGCTGGTGGTGCTCTTGGCCAGCGCCTCCTTGAGGCCGGCGGCGATGTCGCTGGTCGGCAGGCTCGCGGCGGCCGTCGAGGTATTCGACATGTGCGTGGCCTGCTTGGCCTTGTCGAGCAGATCCTTGAACTGCCCCGTGCCCGCCGCCGGCAGGGCCAGCGCCGGCAAGGTCACGGCGGCGAACAGGGCGACGAACAAGGCAGAGTGCGGATGCGTGCGCATGAGAAACTCCGGCGGCCAAGGTTCAAGCAGTGTACGCCGCACCCGTGTTGTCTCCGTGCACGGGGCCCGGCGATGGCCGCCCGCAGCATCCGTCGGCATTCGACCAAAGGCTAAGCCGTGCGGCATTGACCCCTGTCACGTCCGGCGCAACCCTTGCCGGGAATTTCCGGGAGAGACCCCATGAACAGCGCAACCGTCAAATCCGGCCCGGTGGCAAAACTTGCCTGGGTCGTCGTGGCCATCGTCGGCGCCTGGTGCCTCGGCGTGGTGGCGCTCCGCCGCGGCGAGCCGATCAACGCGATCTGGATGGTGGCCGCGGCGCTGGCGATCTTCGCCATCGGCTATCGCTTCTACGGCAAGTTCATCGAGTGGCAGGTACTGCAGCTCGACCCCAGCCGCGCACCGCCCTCGGTGCTGCGCAACGACGGCCTGGACTACGTGCCCACCGACAAGTGGGTGGTGTTCGGCCACCACTTCGCCGCGATCGCGGGCGCCGGCCCGCTGGTAGGCCCGGTGCTGGCGGCGCAGATGGGCTACCTGCCCGGCACGCTGTGGATACTGTTCGGCGTGGTGTTCGCCGGCGCGGTGCAGGACTTCATGATCCTCGGCCTCTCGCTGCGCCGCGACGGCCGCTCGCTCGGCCACATGCTGCGCGAGGAGCTGGGCCCCGTTCCCGGCCTCGTCGCCATGCTGGGCGTGCTGGTGCTGATGATGATCGTGCTGGCGGTGCTGGCGCTGGTGGTGGTGAAGGCGCTCACGCACAGCCCGTGGGGCACGTTCACCGTGGCCGCCACGATCCCGATCGCGTTGCTGATGGGCGCCTACCTGCGCTGGTTCCGCCCGGGCCGCATCCTGGAGGTGTCGATCATCGGCCTGGTGCTGCTGCTGCTGTCGATCTGGGCCGGCAAGTTCGTGGCCGATTCGGCCGCACTGGCGCCGATCTTCGACATGGACGCCAAGGCGCTCGCCTGGTGGCTGATCGCCTACGGCTTCGTGGCCTCGGTGCTGCCGGTGTGGCTGCTGCTGGCGCCGCGCGATTACCTCAGCACCTTCCTCAAGATCGGCACCATCGCGCTGCTGGCGCTGGCGATCTTCCTCGCCGCGCCAATGCTGCAGATGCCGGCGGTGACGAAGTTCATCGACGGCACCGGCCCAGTGTTCGCGGGCAACCTGTTCCCGTTCCTGTTCATCACCATCGCCTGCGGCGCGGTGTCGGGCTGGCACTCGATCATCGCCTCGGGCACCACGCCCAAGCTGCTGGCCAACGAGGGCCAGGCGCGCATGGTGGGCTACGGCGGCATGCTGTGCGAGGCCTTCGTGGCGATCATGGCCTTGATCGCAGCCGCCTCGCTGCACCCGGGCGTGTACTTCGCGATGAATGCGCCGGGCGCGATCATCGGTACCACGGTGGAGCACGCAGCGCAGGTGATCAGCCAGTGGGGCTTCGTGGTGATGCCGGACGAACTGACCCGCACCGCGCAGGAGATCGGCGAGAACAGCATCCTGTCCCGTGCCGGCGGCGCGCCCACCCTGGCGGTGGGCATGGCGCAGCTGCTGCACAACATCATGCCCGGCGAGGGCATGGTGGCGTTCTGGTACCACTACGCGATCCTGTTCGAGGCGCTGTTCATCCTCACCACGGTGGACGCCGGCACACGCGTGGGCCGCTTCATGATCCAGGAGATCGTGGGACTCATCCACAAGCCGTTGCAGGGCACCGAGTCGTGGACCGGCAACCTGCTCGCCACCGCGATCTGCGTGGCGCTGTGGGGCTACTTCCTGTACCAGGGCGCGGTCGACCCGCTGGGCGGCATCAACACGCTGTGGCCGCTGTTCGGCATCGCCAACCAGATGCTGGCGGCGATCGCGCTGATGCTGGCCACCGTGGTGGTGGTCAAGCTGAAACGCGAGCGCTACGTGTGGGTGCCGGGCATCCCCGCGATCTGGCTGATCGTGTGCACGCTGGCCGCGGGCTACGAGAAGCTGACGGGCCCGATCAGCTTCACCGCGGCCGCCGACAAGTATGCCGACGCGCTGGCGAACGGCCAGCTGCTGGCGCCGGCCAAGACCACGGCGGCGATGCAACAGATCATCACCAACAACCGCGTGGACATGGTGATGACCGGGCTGTTCATGGCGCTGGTGGTGGTGATGGTGCTGTTCTGCCTGAACGCCCTGGTCAAGGCCTGGCGCACCAACCACCCCACCGCCATCGAGGAACCCTACGTGGCTCTGGCGGACGTGGCCGTACACTGACGCCATGGACCTCAAGACGCGACTGCAGGCATTCCGGAAACGGGCGGTGCAGACCGCCCGCCTCTGCTGCGGCGTGCCGGACTACGAGGTCTACGTGCAGCACCTGCGCGAGCATCACCCCGAGCGCAAGGTGCCGAGCTATGCCGAGTTCTTCCGCGAACGCCAGGAAGCCCGCTACAAGGGCGGCGGCGGACGCTGCTGCTGATCCCGGAGTCGCCGCCGCGGCCATGCCGGCACCGACCGGCATGGCCGCGTGCTTTTCGCGCCGCCCTGCCGTCTGGGGATTTCCCGGGCAGCCCCCATGTCTTTGCGCACTGGCCGTTCATGTCGCGGCCGGGACAATAGTCCGAGCGTTTGCCAGAACATCCCATGTCCGAGATCGAGAACATCGTTGCCGTTCAGGCTGCCGCGCGCCCCGCGCCGCGGGCGTCGCACCACACCGGCCTGCGCGTGATCGCGACCTACGAGATCATCAAGACCGTGTGCCTGCTGCTGGTCGCGGCGGCGGCGTTCCACCTCGACCGCGAACAGAACTTCGAGCGGCTGGTGCACTGGCTGGAACATCTGTCGCTGTCCGACAGCAACGGCCTGCGCTGGCGGATGGTGTCGATGCTGCAGGAATTCGGCCCCAGCCGCTTCGTGGCGGTGGGCCTGGTGGCGCTGGGCTATGCCGTGCTGTTCGGCATCGAGGGCGTGGGCCTGCTGATGGGCAAGTACTGGGCCGAGTGGTTCACCGTGATCGCCACCGCCTCGCTGATCCCGATCGAGCTGTACGAAACCCTGCACCGCTTCGGCTGGCTGAAGCTGGCCGCGCTGGTCGGCAACGTGGCAATCGTGGTGTATCTGGTACGCGTGGCGCTGCAGACGCGCGAGTCACGCAGGGTGGCGCGCGGATCTGCGCACTGAGGGCCGCTTGACTCCCCCTCCCCGACGGGGAGAGGGCTGGGGTGAGGGGCGGGTACTCGCGACAACCTTCCGCTTCCGCACCTTGGCTCGCCTGGGGCGGGCTTTCGGGTGCCGGCAGGCGCACGAAACCGCTTTGTCGCTTGCGATAACGCAAAGCGAAAGCCCCTCTCCCCTACCCCTCTCCCACAAGTGGGAGAGGGAAGCGTCACACGCGGCAACCGTGCGAATGCCGCCCCTCACACCTCGTGATGCCCTGCCTCCGCGGCAATCGCCGCCGATCGCCGCGGCGCCAGTTCCACCAGGTACATCGCCCCCAACACCAGCGCGCCGCCCGCGAGCATGCGCCAGGTGAGCAGGTCGCTGCCGAAGGCCACCGCGAAGGCGGCGGCGAACACCGGTTCGGTGGTCATCACGATCGCGGCGCGGGTGGCCGGCATATGTGCTTGCGCCCAGGTCTGCAGCGCCATCGCGCCGGCGCCGGCGATCAGCGCCATGTAGAACACGGCGAGCCATGCGGCGCGATCCGGCGGCGCCACCGGGCCGCCGTGCGGCAGCGTGGCGAGGAGGCAGACCAGCGCGATGGCGACCATCTGCATCGCCGACAGGCCGAACGCCTCGCCGGAGCGCGACCACTGTCCCAGCAGCACGATGTGCAGCGCGTACAGCACCGCCGAAGCCAGCGTGAGCCACACGCCCAGGTCCACCGACACGCCGTTGAGCGAGAGCAGCGCGAGACCGGCGGTGGCCAGCCCCACCGCGACCCACACCACGCCGGGCATGCGCTGGCGCAGCAGCAAGGTGGCCAGGATCGGGGTGAACACCACGTACATGCCGGTGGCGAAGCCGCTGACGCTGGGCGCGATCAGCTGCAGGCCCCAGGTCTGCAGCAACTGCCCGATGCCGTAGATCCCACCCAGCGCGAGGCCACGCGCGATGCCCGTGCGGCCCAGCCGCCAGACATGGCGCGGAAACAGCACCAGCATCGCCAACGCGGCGATCGCGAAGCGCACGGCGAGGAAATCCGCCACCGGCATGCGCGCCACCACGTCCTTGATCATGAAGAACGTCGAGCCCCACACGGCGGTCATCGCCAGCAGGCCCAGGGTGGGGAGGGTCGTGGTGCGTGAGGTCATGGGGAGGAGTGAGTGGAGAATGGGGCGAGCGAAAAGAGCAGCGCAACAAACCTTCGCACTCTCTCATGTTCCCGGTTCTGTTTACCGGATCCCGAAAACCGCCATCCTGGCGGTTGTTCGAGTCGGCGCGGCGGGCCATTCCCGGCCCGCAAACGCAGCCCGACTCATCGGGCCACGTTTCGCGCCCTGCGCAGCAACTGCCCGGGAATCTGCAGGAGGAAATGCGCCCAGATGCCCAGCCACACCGTGGCCGCCACCAGCGGCCGGCGTGCTTCCGGGTCGAACTTGCGGAACCAGCGCCACATGCCGCGATGCTTGTGGCGGCTCACGAACACCGGGCGGTGCCGGCTGGAGCCGCCCTTGCCGTGCAGCACGCGCACGTCGCCGGCCAGCAGCACGCGCCAGCCGGCGTCGCGCACGCGGCGGCACAGGTCGAGGTCTTCGCAATGCAGGAAATAGCCTTCGTCGAAACCGCCCAGCCGCTCGAACAAGTGGCGCGGCAGCAGCATCAGCGCGCCTGACACCGCCTCGGCCTCGACCAGGTGATCCGGTACCGCGCCGCCGACCTCGACGCGCTCGCCCTGCCCACCGAACAGGCTGGCCAGCGCGCGGCGCAGCAGCGGATCGCGCCGGTACGAGGCGGGATCGGGCACGCCTTGCGCGTCGCAGACCACGGCGCCGAGCAGGCCGACCTGCCGCTCGTCGTCGAACACGGCGAGCAGGCGGTCGAGGCTGGCCTGGTCCAGCAGGCAGTCGGGATTGAGCACCAGCAGGATCCGCCCCTTCGCCTGCGCCGCTGCGCGGTTCGCCGCAGGGCCGAAGCCGAGGTTGCCGTGGTTCTGCATCAGGTGGAAGCGCGGCTCGTGTTCGTAGGCACGCGCCAACGCCTGCGGCACGCCGTCGGCCGAGGCGTTGTCGATCAGCAGCAGCTCAAGCGACGTGCTGCAGGCCAGCACCCGGTGCACGCAATCGCGCAAGCCCTGGCCGCTGTCGGCGGACACCACGATCACGCTGAGTGGCAGTGGCGAGGAGGAGAACGGTGTATTCACGGGGCAAGTATGCGGCAGGTGGCGTGAGACAGTTGCATGGGTTGCGGGTCGGCGGTTCGGAAGGGCGGCAGCTCAATCGTCCTCGTCATGTCCCAGCACGTGGGCGATGGCCAGCGGCACGTGTTCCTCGTCCCGGCTCAGCCACGGCTGGCCTTCGTGCCAGCCGGCCAGCTGCCAGCCGCGCAGGCGATGGCGGCGATCGCGGCGGCGATCCAGCAGCAGCAGGCCGCGTTGAGCGGTCAGCGGCAACACCAGCCAGCGGCCATCGGCGGCGAAGTCGCAACGCGGTTCCACACCGTCGAGCCGGCTGCCGTCGGCCAGTTGCGCGGCCTCATCGCACCAGCGCAGTTCGCCACCCAGCGGATCGGTGAGGCCCGCTTCCAGCGACCGCCACTGCGGCGGTTGCAGCTCGATGATCGCGCCGACCGGGCCGATCGGCGCCAGCGCCAGCGCGGGCCATTCGTCCGTGGCCGAGGACGACGGCTCGCGCTGCCGGCCGCGATCCAGCCGGCCTCGATCCAGCCAGTATTCCAGCAGCATCAGCAACGAGAAGCCGGCCAGCGCGGCGAGCAGGGTCAGCAGCCACGCCAGCGCATCCGCGCCCAACGCGCGCAGCACCGCCAGCAGCAGGCCCGGCAGACCCCAGCGCAGCGCCAGCCGCAACAGCCGCGCCTGCGCCTGCAGCGGTCCCGTGCGCCACAGCAGCGCCAGCACGCAGGCCACCAGCAACGGCAGATCCAACCACCACGGCAGGACGGCGAGCAGCAGCAACCAGGCGAGCGCCGGCAGCCAGGTCAGGCACCGGCGCCACGGCACAAGCGAGCTCAGCCGCACCACACCCGCGCGTTGCGGAACATGCGCAGCCACGGCGAGTCCTCGCCCCAGGTTTCCGGCGCCCAGCTCATCTGCACGCTGCGGAACACGCGCTCCGGATGCGGCATCAGGATGGTCACGCGGCCGTCGGCGGCGGTGAAGCCGGTGAGGCCGCCGGGCGAACCGTTCGGATTGAGCGGGAAGTGCTCGGTGGGCTTGCCGCGGTTGTCCGTGAAGCGCAGCGCCGCCTGTGCCTTGGACGGGCTGCAGGTGTTTGGGAAATGCACACGCCCTTCGCCGTGCGCCACTGCCACCGGGATGCGCGAACCGGCCATGCCCTTGAAGAACAGGCTGGGCGAGTCGAGCACTTCGAGCGTGGCCACGCGCGCCTCGTACTGCTCGGAGGTGTTGCGCAGGAACTTCGGCCAGTGCTGCGCGCCGGGGATGATGTCCTTGAGCTGGCTCATCATCTGGCAGCCGTTGCACACGCCCAGCGCGAACTTCGTCGGGTCGGCGAAGAACGCGGTGAACTCGGCGCGCAAATAGTCGTTGTACAGGATCGAGGTGGCCCAGCCGCGGCCGGCGCCCAGCACGTCGCCGTAGGAGAAACCGCCGCAGGCGGCGAAGCCGCGGAAGTCGGCCAGCTTCACCCGGCCGCTGGCGAGATCGGACATGTGCACGTCGACCGCCTCGAAGCCGGCGCGCGTGAACGCGGCGGCCATCTCCACCTGGCCGTTGACGCCCTGCTCGCGCAGGATCGCCACGCGCGGTTTCGCGCCGCCGGCGATCGCGGCATGGATCAACGGCGCGGCGATGTCCTCGGCCGGGTCGAACGTGAGCTTCGGCGAGAGGCCAGGATCGGCGTCGTCCATGCGCCATTCCAACTCGGCGTCGGCGCTGGCCGGGTTGTCGCGCAGCTGCTGCATCGCGTGGCTGGTCTCGTTCCAGGCGCGGTACAGCGTGCTCCAGTTCCACTTGAACAGCGTCTCGTTGCCCGAGTACAGCTTGATGCCCAGCTTCTCCTTGGGCCGGCCGATGCGGTAGCTCATGCCGGCGAGGTCGTGCTTCACCAGCAGCGCCTCGAACGCCTCGCGATTGGCCACTGCCACCTGCAGCACCGCGCCCAGTTCCTCGTTGAACAGCGCGCGCAGCGCGGCGTCGGCCCAGCCGTCGAGCTGGATTTCCAGGCCGCAATGGCCGGCGAAGGCCATCTCCAGCAGGGTGACGATGACGCCGCCGTCGGAACGGTCGTGGTAGGCCAGCAGCAAGCCGTTGCGATTCGCTTCCTGCACCAGCTCGAACAGCGCCTTGAGGCGCTTCGCGTCGTCCAGGTCCGGCGGCACGCCGCCGCTGCGGTTGAACACCTGGGTCAGCGCGGAGGCGCCGAGGCGGTCGCGGCCCGCGCCGAGGTCGAGTAGCCACAGGTCGGTGTCGCCGCGGTGCAGCTTCAGCTGCGGCGTGAGCGTGCGGCGCGCGTCGTCCACGCGGGCGAACCCGGTGACCACCAGCGACACGGGTGCCACGGTCTTCTGCGACGTATCGCCGTCCTTCCACACGGTCTGCATGGACAGCGAGTCCTTGCCGACCGGAATGGAGATGTCGAGCTCGGGGCACAGTTCCATGCCCACGGCCTTCACCGCGTCGAACAGCGCGGCGTCCTCGCCGGGGTGGTTCACCGCGGCCATCCAGTTCGCCGAGAGACGGATCTCGCCCAGCGAGGCGATCGGCGCGGCGGCGAGGTTGGTGATGGCCTCGCCCACCGCCAGCCGCGCGGCGTCGGCGCTGGAGAGCAGCGCCACCGGGGCGCGCTCGGCCATCGCCATCGCCTCGCCGCGGTAGCCGTCGAAGTCGGCCAGGGTCACCGCGCAGTCGGCCACCGGCACCTGCCACGGGCCCACCATCGGGTCGCGATGGTTAAGGCCGCCCACGGTGCGATCGCCGATGTGGATCAGGAAGCTCTTGCTGCCCACGCCGGGCAGGCGCAGCACGCGCAGCAACGCCTCGTCCATGCCGATGCCAGTGAGGTCGGGCACCAGGTCCACGCGCGGCTTGATGCGCTTGGCGTCGCGGTGCATGCGCGGCGGTTTGCCGAACAGCACGTCCATCGGCAGGTCGATCACCACCATGTCGCGGCGCGGATCGGTGACGCGCAGCACGCGCTCGGCAGTGGCGGTGCCGACCACGGCATACGGGCAGCGCTCGCGTGCGCAGTACGCCTCGAATTCCGGCAGGTTTTCCTGCGCGATGGCGAGCACGTAGCGTTCCTGCGACTCGTTGCTCCACACCTGCATCGGCGACAGCGAGGGATCGTCGCAAGGCACCTTGGAGAGGTCGATCTCGCCGCCCATGTCGGCGTCGTTGAGGATTTCCGGGATCGCGTTGGAGAGGCCGCCCGCACCCACGTCGTGGATGCTGACGATGGGGTTGGCGTCGCCGCGTGCCCAGCAGGCGTCGATCACCTGCTGGCAGCGGCGCTCCATCTCGGCGTTGTCACGCTGCACCGAGGCGAAGTCCAGCTCGGCGCTGGACGCGCCCGAAGCCACCGACGAAGCGGCGCCGCCGCCCAGGCCGATCAGCATCGCTGGGCCGCCCAGCACGATCACCGCGTGGCCGGGCTGCACCGCGCGCTTCTGCACGTGGTCGCGGCGGATGTTGGCGAGGCCGCCGGCCAGCATGATCGGCTTGTCGTAGCCGCGGCGCAGGCCGGCTTCGCCGGTCTCGTGTTCGTAGCTGCGGAAATAGCCGCCCAGACAGGGGCGGCCGAATTCATTGTTGAACGCGGCGGCGCCCAGCGGGCCGTCGCGCATGATCTCGAACGCGGATGCCATGCGCGGCGGCAGCGGGCGCTCCACTTCCCACGGTTGCGGATGGCCGGGGATGCGCAGGTCAGACACCGAGAACCCGGTCAGCCCCGCCTTGGGCTTGGCGCCACGGCCGGTGGCGCCCTCGTCGCGGATCTCGCCGCCGGCGCCCGTCGCCGCGCCCGGCCAGGGCGCGATCGCGGTGGGATGATTGTGCGTCTCCACCTTGATCGCGTAGTCGATCTGTTCCTCGTGCTTGCGCCACACGCCGTTCGCATCGGCGAAGAAGCGCTTGCCGGTGTTGCCCTCGATCACCGCCGCGTTGTCGTGGTAGGCGGACAGCGTGTGCGCGGGCGATCGCTGGTGGGTGTGCTTGATCATCGCGAACAGGCTCTTGTCCTGTTCCTGGCCGTCCACCGTCCAGCTCGCGTTGAACACCTTGTGGCGGCAATGCTCGGAGTTCGCCTGCGCGAACATGAAGAGTTCGGCGTCGGTGGGGTCGCGGCCCAGCTCGGCATAGCGCTCGGCGAGGTAGTCGATCTCGTCGGCCGCCAGCGCCAGGCCCAGTTCGGCATTGGCCTTGGCCAGCGCGCCACGGGCGTCGCCACCCAGCGCCACGTGCACCAGGTCGCCCGGCTGGCCGGCGAGGAACAGGCCCCGCGCCTCGTCCAGCGAAGCCAGCACCGACTGCGTCATCGCGTCGTGCAGCAGGGCCAGCACCGTCGCGTGCGCGGGCGTGCCGGCCGCCGGCATGCCGGCGAGCTGCCAGGCCGTGCCGCGTTCCACCCGGTGAACTTCGAAGCCGGCGCCGTGCAGGATGTCGGTGGCCTTGCTCGACCACGGCGAGATCGTGCCCAGCCGCGGCACCACCCACAGCGTGGCGGGCTGGGGCGCGGCGTCCTTCGCCTCCAGCACCTCCAGCAGGCGCTGGCGCAGCGTGCCTTCCGGCGCGGCGGCGGCATCGAGGAAATACACGAACCAGGCGGCCTGCACGCGGCTGCCGCGATGCAAGGCGTCGAGGCGGGCGTTGAGGCGTTCGAGGCGGAAGGCCGAAAGGGCGTTCTGCCCGTCGAGTGCGATCATGCGGGGAACGGCGCCAAGCTGATGGGAACGCCTATTCTAGCCGATGCACCCGGCCGATGCTGCGGCACGGCATGACCGCTGCCGGCCGCGCAGGCGCAGGCTCTTGCGAGGTGCCAGCTGGCGGACTCAGCCTTCCTTCTGCAGCACCTGCAGCAGCTGCGCCGGCGTGAGATAGCCCCCCACCATGCGGCCGCTGGGGGTGAAGATCGCCGGAGTGCCGCTGACGCCCAGCTTCTCGCCCAGCTCGAACTGGGCGCGCACCGGGTTGGAGCAGCTGGCGGCCTTGGGCTCATGTCCCGCGAACGCCTCGGTGAGCGCGGCCTTGCGGTCGGCGGCGCACCAGGCCGACACCATGGTCTTGTAGGTCGCCGTGGGATGGCCGAGCGGGTTGGTCACGCCCTCGCGCGGCCACGCCAGGTAATCCACCGCGATGCCCTCCTTGTTGAGCTCGGCGATGTGCTCGTGCAGCACCTTGCAGTACGGGCAGGTGACGTCGGTGAACACAGTGACCCGGTACTTCGGGTTCGCCGGCGCGTATTCGATGCGTGCGGAGGACGGCACCTTGGCCAGCTCGGCCTTGCGATAGGCCGCCCAGGCGGCGTCGTTGAGGCTCTTCTTCGCACCCAGGTCGACCAGGTCGCCGTTCAGCAGGTACTTGCCATCGGTGCTCACGTAAACCAGCTGGCCCGAGGCGATCACCTGGTAGAAGCCCGGCAGCGGCGCGCGGTTCACCACGGCCACCTGCACACCCGGCGCCAGCTTCGCCAGCGACTGCTGCACCAGCTTCAGCGCGGCCGCGTCGACGCCGTCGCCGAGCATCGGGCCGGGCGCCGGCGCGTTCGTTGCCGGGACAGCCGTGGCGGCGTTGTCGGCCGCACAGGCGGTCAGGGCGATTCCGCTGACGCACACGGCCAGCAACAGCTTCTTCAACATCTCGCTTGCACCTCGATGGCCGCGGGGACGGCGGCCGTCCGGCGATTCTCGCACAGCCATCCGCGGCGGTTATGAACCCGGGTCTCAGCCGCGCGGATGATGCTGCGCGTGCAGGCGCTTCAGCCCCTCCTTCGCCACCAGGGTGTAGATCTGGGTGGTGCTGAGCGCGCTGTGGCCCAGCAGCATCTGCAGCGCACGCAGGTCGGCGCCATGGTTGAGCAAATGCGTGGCGAAGGAATGCCTGAGCACGTGCGGCGAGATGCGCTTGGCCTGGATGCCGACCTTCAGCGCATGGCGCTTCACCAGGGTCCAGAACATCTGCCGCGTCATGCCCGCGCCGCGCCGGCTGAGGAACAGCGCCGCGGGCTGGCGGCCTTTCGCCAGCACGGGGCGCGCACCGGCGAGATAGCTTTCGATCCAACCCAGCGCCACCTCGCCCACCGGCACCAGGCGGTCCTTGCCGCCCTTGCCGGTGACGCGCAGCACACCCTGGCGCGGGTTGAGCGCGGCGAGCGGCAGTTCCACCAGTTCGGACACGCGCAGGCCCGAGGCGTACATCAGTTCCAGCATCGCGCGGTCGCGCAGGCCCAGCGTGCCGTCGGTGTCCGGCGCGTTCAGCAGCGCCTCGATCTCGCGTTCCGCCAGCGCCTTGGGCAAGCTGCGCGGCATGCGCGGGCGCTCGATCAGCAGGGTGGGATCCTCGAAGCCCGCCTGCTCGCGCGCGAGGTGCGCGTAGTAGCGCCGGAACGCCGATTGCCGCCGCGCCATCGAGCGCACCGCCGCATGCTGCGTGCCGTGGTAGGCGGAGATGTCCTCGCGCCGCGCGTCGCGCAGCGTGCGTCCGCGCCCCGCCAGCCAGCGCGCCAGCGCTTCCAGATCCCGGCGATAAGCCTCCAGCGTGCGGTCGGCGAGGCCGTCCTCGGACCACACGCGTTCCAGGAAGGCGTCGATGCTCGCGGCGTCCGCTTCGGCGATACTGGGGGAATCTTCTTTCTGCATGCGCACGATGCTGGGCATCGCGCGCCGTGAGCGCAAGCCATGGATGCCACCGCCAACCTGCCCTGCCCGCTGTGGCGCCGCCTGGTCGCCCTGGTCTACGACCTGCTGATCGTGGTGGCGATCGTGATGGTGGTGGGCCTGCTGTGCCAGCTCGCCACCGGCGGCCGGCTGATCGAGACCGGCGCGCACGCCGTGGTCCCGCTCTGGTACCAGTGGCTGCAAGGCGTGGTGGTGGCCGCCTACTTCGTCGCCTCGTGGCGCCGCGGCGGACAGACCCTGGGCATGCGGCCGTGGCGCATCCGCGTGAGCCGCGACGACGGCGGCACGATCAGCCTGCAGCAGGCCGTGGTCCGCGTGCTGGTCGCCGCTGCGCCGATGCTTCTTCTGGCACTGGAACCGGTGCTCGGCCTGCACGCCACGCTGTGGACGGTGCTGGGCGCATGGGCGCTGTGGTTCGCCGTGGCGCTGTTCGATCCGCGCCGCCGCGCCCTGCACGACCTCGCCGCGGATACCGAGTTGCGGCGCATCGACTGAGCGTCAGCGCACCTTCCAGCTGGCGACCGGCCAGCTGCTGGAATCGCCGGCCTCGGCACAGGTGACCGGCGCCAGCCGCGCGACGCGTCCCACCGATCCCGCACCGGAGCGGCGCGGCCAGCGCTCCAGCATCGACAGCAGGCCGCCGAGCGCGCTCAGGTACGCCCGCTTGGCGTAACGCTTGGATTCCGGCAGACCGCTGGCGCGGGAGCACAGCTCGTCGACGTAGCCGCCCCAGTTCGAACCGTCGAGCATGTTCTGGCAGATCGAGATCGACGGCGACAGCGCCCGCGCGCCATGCCACCAGCGCGAGGGCACGAACACCATGTCGCCCGGATGCAGCACGGTGTGGTATTGGGTGGCGCGCTCGTACAGCGGGAAGCGCTGCGGGTCGACCTGGCGCACGTCCGGGATCGTCGACTGGTTCGGCATGCCCGGCTTGGGATACAGGAACGCGGCGTCTTCCGGCGGATACAGGATGAACTCCTTGTCGCCGTGGATCTCGGTGATCGTCGCGTGCGAGTTCTCGAGGTCGTAGTGCAGGAACGGGAAGCGGCCGCCGATGCCGCCGATCAGCAGCTTGAGGTAGCCGTCCGGCCGACGCCACTGCCGCGGCATCAGCGGGCTGGCCAGCCGCCGCGGAAACGCATAGGGATTCAGCGGCTCCAGGTCCGGCAGCAGCTCCGGCATGTGCGGGCCGATGAACAGGCGATACATGTACGGGCCGGGCGCATCCTCGCGCGAAGCCAGCACCGCGTCGATGAAGTCGGCGAACGTCATCTGCTCGCTGGGGCTGACCTGGATGCGTTTCGCGCCGAAGCGTTCGCGGAAATATTCCGGCGTCCACCGCTGCCGCGCCGGGCAGGCCTGCAGCGCGTTCTCCACCACCACCGGACGATTGCGCGCGACGTAATCGCGCACGAAGTCCGGATACGGCAACTCCGCGGCGCTCCGGCGCTCGAGCGCGACCCGGCGCTGCGCCCGGATTTCCGGACGCGCCTGCGTATCGATGTCCACTGCGCCCATGTCGATTCGCTCCCCTGTGCGAAGCAGCCGCGGGCCACCTGCCGGTGCGCCGCGCCACGAAATCCCGACGCCGGAGCGCGACGCTACGCGCGCCGTCGGACGGCGTCAACGCAGCCGTGCGCCGGCTGGCGCAGCCGGCCGGCATCGCCACGACGCGCCGCCGGGCGACACCAGGCGGTGCAAGCCAAACCCTTGATCGTCTTGACGATCGCGCCTGCGGCACTGCAACACAAGAAACCGTGAACGGCGCTAAGATGGCGCGTTTTCGCCCATACCGGTCGCCCCATGCTCTATCAGATCCACGAGTGGCAACGCGCCTTCCTCGGCCCGCTCAGCCACTTCGCCGACGCCAGCGCGCAGATGCTCAACGATGCGAACAATCCGCTCGCCGCGTGGCCCGGCACGCAACGGCTGGCCGCCGGCTACGAGCTGGTCCATCGTCTCGGCAAGGATTACGAGAAGCCCGTCTTCGGCATCCACCAGGTCGAGGCGCACGGCCACGAGATCGCGGTGATCGAACGCGTGGCGCTGGACACGCCGTTCTGCCAGCTGAAGCGCTTCAAGCGCTTCAGCGACGACCCGGCCACCGTCGAGACGATGAAGACCGACCCGGTAGTGCTGGTGGTGGCGCCGCTGTCCGGCCACCACGCCACGCTGTTGCGCGACACCGTGCGCACCTTGCTGCGCGAGCACAAGGTCTACGTCACCGACTGGGTGGACGCACGCATGGTGCCGGCCGCGGCCGGCCCGTTCGGGCTGGACGACTACGTGGCGCTGGTCGAGCGCTTCATCCGCCACATCGGCGCGGAAAACCTGCACGTGATCTCGGTCTGCCAGCCCACCGTGCCGGTGCTGGCCGCGGTGTCGCTGCTGGCCGCGCGCGGCGAGGCCACGCCGCGCAGCCTCACCATGATGGGTGGCCCGATCGACCCGCGGCGCAGTCCCACCAGCGTCAACAACCTCGCCACTACCCAGCCGCTGGCCTGGTTCAAGGGCAACGTGATCCATACCGTGCCGCCGAACTATCCCGGCCGCGGCCGCGAGGTGTATCCGGGTTTCCTGCAGCACGCCGGCTTCATCGCGATGAACCCCGGCCGCCACCTGCAGTCGCACTGGGACTTCTACCAGAACCTGCTGCGCGGCGACCTCGACGACGCCGAGTCGCACCGCAAGTTCTACGACGAATACAACGCCGTGCTCGACCTGCCGGCGGAGTTCTACCTCGACACCATCGCCACCGTGTTCCAGCAGTTCCTGCTGCCGCGCGGGCTGTGGGACGTGCGCGGCGAGCGGGTAAACCCCGCCGCGATCACCCGGAGCGCCCTGCTCACCGTGGAAGGCGAGCTGGACGACATCTCCGGCCTCGGCCAGACCCAGGCCGCGCACGACCTGTGCAGCAGCATTCCGGCGAAGCGCCGCGCGCACAAGGTGATCGAAGGCGCCGGCCACTACGGCATCTTCAGCGGTCGGCGCTGGCGCGAGGTGGTCTATCCGCAGGTGCGGGATTTCATCCGGCGGTTCGACAAGACCGTCGCCTGACCGCCGTCAAGGCATCCCCCACAGCGCCCGATCGAGGTTCGCGTCCAGCCCGAAGGCGCTGAGCGCCACGCGGCCGTTCTTCACTTCCACGCCTTCGGCACGCAACCGCTGCACCTGTTCACGGAAGCCGCGGCTGCCCTTGGGCAGGGCGATCTCGCCCGAGGAACGCAGCACGCGGAACCAGGGCAGCTCCATGCCGTCGGGCACTTCGCCCAGCAGCTTGCCGACCAGCCTTGCGCGCCCCGGCAGGCCGGCGCGGGCGGCGATGGCGCCGTAGCTGGCCACGCGGCCCGGCGGGATCGCGGCGATGGCGGCGTAGACGCGGGCGTGGCTGTCTTGCATGGCGATAACAGGGCCTTGACCAAGGCGGGGTGCGGACGTGTCAGAGTAGCAGCGCCATCGGCCAGTCTCGGGGGCGTCCCATGCACCACTTCGAAGCCGTACGTTCCCACGTGGGCAGCCTGCACGGGCTGCGCCAGAACGACCCCTACCTGATCAGCTTCGACCTCAGCCTGCCGCGCGGGCGTCACCAGGGCATCTACCTGGCCGAGCTGGAGGACGAGACCGGTCGCCGCTACTTGCGCATTTCCACGCCGATCGGCCCGCTCGCGGGCACCGATCCGCGGCGCTGCCTGCGCTTCAACTGGGAACAGCGCTGCGGCTTCCTCGCCGTCACCGACCTGGACGGAGCGCCCTACCTGCAACTGTGCGAAAACCGCCCCTACGAACTGCTCGACGAGGGCGAGCTGCAGCGCGTGATCGTGGAACTGGGCCGCCTGGGCGACCAGCTCGAACAGCTGGTCGCCAACGGCAGCGACGCGTTCTAGCGCGCAGCAGGCTGTCGAGAAACAGCCTGCCGCCAGATCAGTTCCACAGGTGGGCCAGCCCGACGAAACACCACGCGATCAGCGCGGTAACCGGCAAGGTGAGGATCCACGCCCACACCATGCGCTCCACCACCGACCACTTGATCGCGTTCGAGCGCTTGGCCGAGCCCACGCCCATGATCGCGGAGGACACCACGTGGGTGGTGGAGACCGGCAGGCCGAAGGCCGAGGCGGCGAGAATCACGATGGCCGAGCTGCCCTCGGCCGCGAAGCCGTTGATCGGGTGCAGCTTCACCATCTTGTGGCCCAACGTCTTGATGATGCGCCAGCCGCCGCCCGCGGTGCCGCCGGCCATGGTCAGCGCGCACACCACCGCCACCCACGCCGGCACCACGAAGCCGCCGTGCTCCGAGCCGTTGATGCGCAGGAAGTGCAGCCACGCCGGCAGGTGATCGAACTGCCCCGCCGCGGTGGCGCTGGCCAGCGCCAGCGCGATGATGCCCATGCTCTTCTGCGCATCGTTCATGCCATGCGCCAGGCCCATCGCGCTGGCCGAAGCGATCTGGGCCTTGCCGAAGAACGCGTTCACGAACGGGGTGCGCCCCAGCCGGTGCAGCCAGCCGCTGCGGCGCGAGAACCACGCCAGCAGCGCATACAGCCCGCCCATCAGCGCGAAGCCGAGCAGCATGCCCATGATCGGCGAGGCCACCATCGGCACCACCACCTTGGGGACCACGCCCTTGCCCGTCCACCAGTGTGCGCCGCCCTGGGCCCAGATCACCGCGTTGAAGTGGCCGCCCGCCTCGGCGATCGCCGCGCCCACCAGGGCGCCCACCAGGGCGTGGCTGGAACTGGACGGCAGGCCCAGCCACCAGGTGATGAGGTTCCACACGATCGCCGCCAGCAGCGCGCAGATCAGCAGCTGCGGGCCGGCGTCGACCACGCCGGTGTTGACGATGCCGGCGGCGATGGTGGCCGCCACCGCGGTGCCCCACAGCGCACCGATCAGGTTGGTCACCGCGGCCAGCAGCACTGCCTGGCCCGGCGTGAGCACCTTGGTCGCCACCACGGTGGCGATCGAGTTGGCGGTGTCGTGGAAGCCGTTGATGTAGGTGAAGACGAGGGCGATCAGCACTACCGCCGCGACCAGTCCGAGGCTCATGCGGGCAGACTCACGAGTGCTTCAGCACGATCGAATAGACGATGTTGCCGACGTCGCGGCACTTGTCGATGGCCTTCTCGAGCAGCTCGAACAAGTCCTTCGCCAGCATCGCCTTCATCGCGTCGTTGCCCTCGACGTACAGCGTGCGGTACGGCGCCAGCAGCATGCGGTCGCCTTCGGATTCCAGCGTCTGCAGGCGGTCCTGCAGCTTCTTCACCGGATCGATGCGCAAGCCGCGACGCAGCTCGCCGATCATCTCGGACACCACCGTGGTGGAGCGCTCCAGCACCAGCGCGCGCTGGGCGAAATCCACGCCCTGCAGGCGCACCGCCACGATCTCGTAGCGCTCGGCGAACTTCTCCACGGTCTTGGGGATCTTGTACAGCGCCGAGTTCAGCGCCTCGATGTCCTCGCGGTCCAGCGCGGTGACGAAGGTGTTCACCAGCTCCTCGCTGATCTGCGCGGCCAGCGCCTTCTCGCGCGCCCGGGTGGCGGCGAACGCGGCCATCACCGGCGCATGGTCGGTCTGGGTGACCAGGGCTTGCAGCGCCTTGGCGCTCTCGTGCGCCGCATCGGCGCTCTGCTCCAGCAGGCCGTAGAACCTGTCGCCTTTGCCGAAGATCGTCTGCAGTGAAAACATGCGGGTCGCGCCTGAGGGGTCCAAATGACAGCAATGTTACAGGACAGCTACCCCGCATCGCAGCACAAGGATAGCCGCGTCCTCGCCATGCGCCGGCCGAAAACGCGCGCATCCACCAGCACGATCAGGCACTTGTGCCGCCCGAACCGCCAGCGTGGAGCGTCGCACCACGCTGCCGCTACACTCCGGCCCATGCGCCCCTCCCCGCGATCCCCGCGATGCTGACCGAAATCGCGCTCGTCCTCGTGCTCGCCCTGTGCAACGGCTTCTTCGCACTGTCCGAGATGGCCCTGGTCGCCTCGCGCAAGAGCCGCCTGAAGCAGATGGCGCGCAGCAGCCGCCGCGCCGCGCTGGCGCTGCGGCACGCCGAGAAGCCGGAATACTTCCTCTCCACCATCCAGGTCGGCATCACCCTCTTGATGCTGGTCACCGGCGCCGTCGCCGGCGATGCGCTGGGCACGCACATCGCCACCCTGCTGCACGGCGGCCGTGCCGCGTGGCTGGAGCCCTATGCGCGAGTGCTCGGCGTGGTGCTCGGCTTCGCGCTGATCTCCTTCATCCAGATCGTGGTGGGCGAACTGGTGCCCAAGCGCCTCGCGCTGTCCGCGCCGGAGAAGGTGTCGGTCATCGTGGCCATCCCGATGCTGCTGCTGTCGCGCGCCACCGCGCCGTTCGTGTGGTTGCTCAACGCCGCCAGCAGTCTGCTGCTGCGCCTGCTCGGCGTGCGCAGCCGCGGCCATGCCGCCGCCACCGAGGAGGAGATCCGCCTGCTGGTGGCCGAGAGCGCCGAGCAGGGCGTGCTGGACGCCGACGAACACAACATGGTCAACCGCGTGCTGCGCCTGGGCGACCGCAGCGTGGACAGCGTGATGACGCCGCGCGTGCGCATCGCCTGGCTGGACATGGCCGCGCCGCGCGAGGAGAACGTAGCCGTGCTGCGGCAGACGCCGTACTCGCGCTATCCGGTCTACCGCGGCGACGAGAGCGAGGTGGTCGGCGTGGTCGAGGTGAAGCGCCTGCTGCAGGCCTTCGCCGACGGTCGCCCGCAACTGTTCGACCACCTCGCCAAGCCGCTGTTCGTGCCCGCCACCGCGCGCGCGTTGGACCTGCTGGAGGAATTTCGCGACGCCGAGACGCCGCTGGCCCTGGTGGTGGACGAATACGGCGACATCGAGGGCGTGGTCACCGTCAACGACCTGCTCGCCGCCGTGGTCGGTGTCAGCCAGCTCGGCCACGGCGATGCCGCGACCGACGCACCCATCGTCGAGCGCGCCGACGGCAGCTGGCTGGTCGACGGCAGTCTGGCCAACGACGACCTGCGTGAACTGCTGCATGTCGACCGCCTGCCTGGCGAGGACGAGCACGATTTCCGCACCGCGGCCGGCATGGTGATGGCCGCGCTCGGCCACATCCCGCAGACCGGCGAGGTGTTCGCCTGGCAGGGCTTCCGTTTCGAGGTGGTGGACCTGGACGGCGCCCGCATCGACAAGCTGCTAGTCACCCGTGCGCCGCAGCAGGACAACGCGGACGAGGCGGAGGGGTAATTGCACCGTTCGCCCTGAGCGTAGCGCAGCGAAGTCGAAGGGCATCGTCGTTCGGTGTGCCCTTCGACTTCGGCCTGACGGCCTACGCTCAGGGCGAACGTCGATCTACCTCGAAGGCTACCGTTTCTCCCCCGCCAGCTGCGCCATGCGCTGCGCATCCGCGAGGATGCCGTGCAGCACGCGCAGCTCGCGCTGGTCCGGCTGCGCGCGTTGGAACAGCTTGCGCAGCCGCAACATGATCGTCTCGGGCGAGCGGCCCTTGTGGAAGTCGATGTCGTCCAGCGTCTCGGCGAGGTGGGCGTAGAAACGCTCCATCTGCCCGGCGTCGGCGGGCGGTTCGTCGTGCTCGGGCGGCGGCGCAAGTGGTGCATCGCCCAACATCGCCAGCCGCAATTCGTAGGCCATCACCTGCACCGCCTGGGCCAGGTTCAACGAGCTGAAATCGTCCACGCTGGGAATGCGCACCATCGCATGGCAGGTCGCCAGCTCGTCGTTCTCCAGCCCGGTGCGCTCGTTGCCGAACAGCAGCGCCACCTGCTCGCCGCGCGCGGCCGCGGCCAACGCCTGCCGCGCGCCTTCGCGCGGCGACAGCTCCGGCAGGTTCACCCCGCGCCGCCGCGCCGACAGGCCCAGCGCGAAACTCGCGCCGGCCAATCCGTCGACCAGCGTCTCGTGCACACCCGCCTCGGCCAGCACCTGTACCGCGTTCGCCGCCAGCGCATCCGCCTCGCGGTCGGGAAAACGCGCCGGCGCCACCAGCTCCAGCCGGGTGAACCCCATCGTGCGGATCGCCCGTGCCGCGCCACCGATGTTGCCGGGGTGCGAGGTGCGCACCAGCACGAAGCGGAACAGGGCGGCAAGATCGTTGGCGGTCATGCGAGGGCGGATTGGGTGAGGACGGTCGACAAGGATAGTCCAAGCCCCGCCATCGTTCCGAACCGCCGCCGCGACGCACCGACTGCCTCGCGCCCCAGCTCTGCTAGAATCGCCGGCCGCAACCCGTTCTTTCGACAGCCGAAGCCATGACCCGACCCGCCATCACCATCGCGGTGCGCGCCGCGCGCGCCGCCGGCAACGTCATCCTGCGCTACATGAACCGCATCGACGGCCTCACCGTCGTCGAGAAGCAGCGCATGGACTTCGCCTCCGAGGTCGACAAGCTGGCCGAAGCCGAGATCGTCAAGGAACTGCGCCGCGCCTATCCCGACCACGGCATTCTCGCCGAGGAAAGCGGCGCGATCGGCAAGAAGGGCCCACTCACCTGGGTGATCGACCCGCTCGACGGCACCCACAACTACTTGCGCGGCATCCCGCATTTCAGCGTGTCCATCGCCATGCTCGACAAGGGCGTGCCGGTCTACGGCGTGGTGTTCGATCCGCTGCGCGGCGAGCTGTTCACCGCCAGCAAGGGCGACGGCGCCTATCTCGACAAGGGCACCGGCCCCACCCGCATCCGCGTCGGCAAGCGCGAGAACTTGGGCGGCGCGATGATCGCCACCGGTTTCCCGTACCGCCAGCGCGCGCATCTGGACACCCAGCTCGCGATGACCCGCGCCCTGCTCGGCCACGCCGAGGACATCCGCCGC
>Ga0209455_1000236_pt1 | contig 69542 bp, 67 predicted proteins | sample AraplaCol_mCL_r2_FD_184275 | JGI IMG/M metagenome (GOLD analysis project Ga0209455, IMG submission 184275) | Arabidopsis root microbial communities from North Carolina, USA - plate scrape CL_Col_mCL_r2 (SPAdes) (version 2) | ecosystem: Host-associated > Plants > Roots > Endosphere | place: USA... | reverse complement strand
CTCGCTCTCGAGATCGAGCTCGTTGTTGGAACAGAGATTTGCGAGATCGAAGAGCGGCGAATTGAAGCCGGCATAATCCCAGTCGATCAGCCACAGCCGTTCGCCATCATCGAGCAGGTTGGAGGGCAGCAGATCGTTGTGCCCGTACACAATGTCGACTGACCCAACTATCTCCTCCAATTCCGCCGCGATACCCATCAGGCGGGCCAGAGCATGGAGGTGACGGCTATTGCCATCCTTCAGGCTATGGGCGTAGTCGCGCAGGACATGGAAAACCCAGAAGATCAAGGCGGGGCCACGAACTTCGCGCGGCATGTCGCGGTGACAGCGCTGGATCAGCGGCAGGATGCGTTCGAGGTTGCCGCGCTTACGTACATCTTCGGCGCCGTAAGTCCGCGCTTCGATGAAATCGAACACGAGGGCGCCAGATTCCGCATGCCGGACTTGCGGTGACAGACCGCAGCGTGCTGCCGCATGGCTGGCCGCCAGCTCGTTGAAGCGCATGACGCCATGCACGGGAATATCATCGCCGATCCGCACGAAATAGCGGCGGTCGCCGGCATCAACCCGAAAATTGGCATTGGTGATACCACCCTTGATCTGGACCGGATTCACCGGACTCGACCAGAAGCCAAGGCTCTTTGCCCGTTCGAACGCGGTCATCATCGCCTCTTATCCCCCCAGGGCAAAATGCCACTTGGAGGAGGGCGCGGCAAGCTAAAACAACATTCCTTGACCGGTAATGTTGTTTTTATGTGGCTTCGTTTTCTGGCCCTATTTGGCGATCAAGAGCTGGACATCCGCAGCTTCCAGCTGGCGCGCGACGGCTGCCGGGGGTTCCGTATCAGTCACCAGGAGATCGATGGCGGAGAGGGGACAGACAGCAATCAAGCCTTTGGATGTGAACTTCGTATGGTCAGCAACAGCGATGATGCGCTCGGCCTGATCGACCAGAAGGCGGCAGACCTCAGCCTCGCACAGGTGATTGTCCATCAGCCCGCCTTCGGCGCTGAGGGCCGCAGCGGAAATGATGGCGGTCTGGGCGCTGAATTGCTGGATAAAGGCCAGGGTCGCCGGGCCGAAGGCCGCATTATCGTCTGCGCGCATCTCGCCGCCGGCGAGAAAGACCCGGTTGCCGCTGCCATGGCTGAGATATTGGGCGATCGGCGCTGAATTGGTGATCGCCGTCAGGTTGCGATGCCCCCGCAGCGCTTCGGCGACATAGATATTGGTGCTGCCGGTATCGATCAGCAGGGATTCACCGTCGCTGATCTCCCGCGCCACGGTAAGGGCAATCGCCCGCTTCGCGGCCATATTGGCGGAAAGCCGGCGCTGCAGCGGCTGATCGTCACGATGATCAGGCCAGTGCACGTTGCCATGACTTTTCACCACTAGGCCTTTTGCGGCCAGCAGGCGGATATCGCGGCGGAGTGTCTCGGTCGACACCTGCAGGGCGTCAGCCAGCCCGCTGATACTGCAGACGCCGTCGTGGCGGAGCATTTCCAATAGCTGCCCTTGGCGGTCATTCAGCCGCAGGGCTGGTAAATCGAGTACGATGTCATTCATGTGAATGCCTCCCCCGGGCCTTATTCTTATCCATGCTTGCCTCGATGCGAAAGGCCAAGGTCAATCTGATTGCGGATATCTTACCGCTTCAGGCGTTTAACAGGGTAGCCGGCCTGTCTACACAGGTGCGGCGCGTTACCGCTAACAAATACGCTGACAACCGATGCGGGATGGGTCAAGTTAACAATGCTTTTATCCCCCGAGTCGGTTTGGGCAGAGTAGATTGGTTTGTCTCGGCCCAGATTACCCGGGCCCCATCCTGCCGAAGGTGCGTCAACCGATGCTGCGTCCGACGTTAATTAGCCAACCATTTGATATTGTTGTATTTGGCGGTCGAGGAGATTTGGCAAAGCGCAAGCTGCTGCCGGCACTCTTCCAGCTTGACCGGGAAAATCGGTTGCCGGCCGATGGTCGGATCATCGGTGCGTCGCGCGGTGGTATGGACGGGGACGCATATCGCCAGCTGGTTGAGCAGGCGTGCCACGAATTCCTGCCGGCCAAGGCCTTTGACCCGGCGACCTGGGAGCGCTTTTCCAAACGCCTGAATTATGTCGGCATGGATGCCACCAATGAGGGCGACTATGCCGCGCTGAAGCAGGCACTCGCCGGCCGGGATGACGTCCCGCGCGTCTTTTATCTGGCCACAGCGCCCGATCTCTTCGGCCCGACCACGCATTGCCTGAGCAAAGCCGGCTTGATCAGCCCTGTCACGCGCCTAGTGCTGGAAAAGCCGCTCGGTCACGATCTGGAATCGTCCCACGCGATCAATGCTGAAGTCGGCGCCATGGTGCCGGAGCATCAGATCTATCGCATTGATCACTATCTCGGCAAAGAGACGGTGCAGAACCTGATGGTCCTGCGCTTCGCCAATTCGCTGTTCGAGCCGCTGTGGAACCGTACCCATATCGATCACGTGCAGATCACCGTGGCGGAAAGTGTCGGTGTGTCCGGTCGCTGGAGTTACTATGACGGCGCCGGTGCGTTGCGCGACATGGTGCAGAACCATCTCCTGCAGCTGCTCTGCCTGACGGCGATGGAACCACCGATCTCGCTGGAAGCCAATGCGATCCGCGATGAGAAGGTGAAAGTGCTGAAATCACTGGTGCCGATCACTGGCCATGATGTCGGGCAATTGACAGTGCGCGGCCAGTATCGCGCCGGCGCGATCGATGGCAAGCCGGTGCCGGGTTATCTGGAGGAGCAAGATTCCAAGAGTTCCAGCGATACCGAGACCTATGTCGCCATCAAGGCGCATGTCGACAACTGGCGCTGGGCCGGCGTGCCGTTTTATCTGCGAACCGGCAAGCGCCTGCCGCAGCGCTGCTCGGAAATCGTCGTCCAGTTCCGCTCGCCGCCGCATTTCATCTATCCAGATACGGCCGGCCCGTTTCCGCCTAACCGCCTTGTCATGCGTATCCAGCCGAATGAAGGCATTCGTTTCCAGATGCTCAACAAGCGACCGGGGCCGGGTGATCTGAAGCTGCAACAGACGGCGCTCAATCTCAGCTTTGCCGATGAATTCGGCACCGTCATTCCCGATGCCTATGAGCGTCTGCTGCTGGATGTCATTCGTGGCCGTCCGACCTTGTTCATGCGCGTCGACGAACTCGAAGCGGCCTGGCGCTGGACCGACACCATCCTGCGCTCCTGGCAGCAACAAGGAACCCCCGTCAAGCATTACACCTCTGGTGCCTGGGGCCCGTCGGCGGCGATCGCCTTGATCGAGCGCGATGGCCGTACCTGGCATGAGGATGACTGAGAGGATTTGCGCGGCGCGCGCCGATAGGAGCCAGAGAACGCAATCATGACCGCTGCCACCGTCACGATGCATCGCCATGGCGATGCCGACAGCTTTGCCGCGGCAGTCAGCGATCGCCTGACGACGTTGCTGCGGCAAGGCCTGCAGATGCGGAGCAAAGCGAGCCTGGCAGTTCCAGGCGGGACCACGCCGGGCCCGATTTTCGACCGCCTGGCTGACACCGAGCTCGACTGGTCGCATGTCACGGTGACGCTGACGGATGAACGTTGGGTGCCGGTGACGGACCCCGCCAGCAATGAGCATCTGCTGCGCCAGCGGCTGCTGCAGCGCAAGGCACAGGCAGCCCGCCTGATCGGCTTGCACAGTGCCGCCACCACACCAAATGCCGGCATCGCCGAGGTGTCGAAGCGCCTCGATGCACTGCCGCTGCCCTTTGATGCCGTGCTGCTGGGCATGGGAGGCGATGGTCACTTCGCCTCGTTATTTCCCGGCATGGCCGCCCTGGCGGAGGGGGTGGCGCTGGATAAGTCGACGCGTTGCGTTGCCAGTGATGCACTGATCAATGGCCAGCCGCGCATCTCATTGACACTGCCTTTGCTGCTGCAGGCAAAGGTGCTGCTGCTGGCCGTGCGCGGCGCCGACAAGCTCGCCATTATCGAGCGCGCCAAGAAGACACCGCCGACTGATCTGCCGATCGCGGCCGTCCTGAAACAGGAACGCGTGCCGGTGGAGATTCATTATACCGATTGAGTGAGGCCGAACATGCATGCCACCCTTCGCGCGGTCACCGACCGCATCATCGAACGCAGCAGGGGCAGCCGGAAGATCTATCTCGACAAGGTCGCCCGCGCTCAGCAGGGCAAGCGCCGGCGTGGACTTTCCTGCGGCAATCTCGCCCATGGCGTCGCCGCCTGCGATGCCCATGACAAGGAACGGCTGAATGGCGAGACCATCGTCAATGTGGGCATCGTCACTGCCTATAACGACATGCTGTCGGCGCACCAGCCGTTTCGCGATTATCCGGAACTGATCAAGGCTGCCGCTACGGAAATCGGTGCAGTGGCTCAGGTGGCGGGTGGCGTACCTGCGATGTGCGATGGTGTCACTCAGGGCCAGCCGGGCATGGAATTGTCGCTGTTCAGCCGCGACGTGATCGCCATGTCGACTGCCGTGGCGCTGAGCCATGACATGTTCGACGCGGCCCTCCTTCTCGGCGTCTGCGACAAGATCGTCCCAGGCCTGCTGATGGGTGCCCTCAGCTTCGGCCATCTGCCGACCATCTTCGTGCCGGCAGGACCGATGCCGACCGGTATCTCGAATGCGGAAAAGAGCCGCGTGCGCCAGCTCTATGCCGAGGGCAAGGCCAGCCGCGATGAATTGCTGAAGGCCGAGATGGCCTCGTATCATTCACCGGGCACCTGCACCTTCTATGGCACTGCCAATAGCAACCAGATGCTGATGGAGATCATGGGCCTGCATATGCCGGGCACCGCTTTCGTCAATCCAGGTGAACCGTTGCGCCAGGCGCTCACCAAGGCAGCTGCGCGGCATGCGGTGGAAATCGGCATTGGCGGCAGCACGCCGCGGCCGATCGCCGAGGTGATCGACGAGCGCTCTTTCGTTAATGCGATTGTCGGCCTCATGGCGACGGGTGGTTCGACCAATCACACGATCCATCTGATTGCCGGCGCCCGTGCCGCGGGGATCCAGCTCAACTGGCAGGACTTTGCCGATCTCTCGCAGGTGACGCCCTTGCTGGCGCGCGTCTATCCCAATGGCAGCGCCGATGTGAACCAGTTCCAGGCAGCGGGCGGCATCGGCTTCGTCATCGGCCAGTTGCTCAAGGGCGGTCTGCTGCATGAAGACGTGCAGACGGTCATGGGGGAGGGGCTGTCGCAATATACGGCGGAGCCGTTCCTGCAGGATGGCAAGGCGGTCTGGCGGCCGGGAACCGATGTCTCCCACAACACCGATATCCTGCGCCCGATCGACAATCCCTTCGACCAGGAAGGCGGCATCCGTCTGCTGACGGGGAATCTCGGCCGCGCCGTAATCAAGATCTCGGCAGTGAAGCCGCAGCATCGTCATGTCACTGCGCCGGCGGCGGTGTTCGATGACCAGGACGATGTCGTGAAGGCCTTCAAGGACGGCAAGCTGCATCGCGACGTGATCGTCGTGTTGCGCGGCCAGGGTCCCTCGGCCAATGGCATGCCGGAACTACACAAGCTCACCCCGCCGCTCGGTGTCCTGCAGGATCTCGGCTACAAGGTGGCACTGGTCACCGATGGCCGCATGTCCGGCGCCTCCGGCAAGGTACCGGCCGCCATCCATGTGACACCGGAAGCGACCCAGGGGGGTATACTGGCACGTGTGAAGGATGGCGACGTGGTGACGCTGGATGCAGAACGCAATGAGCTGAGCGTCGGCGTCAGCCAGGACGAATTGACCCGCCGAGATGGCTGGCAGAGCCAGGCGGTGCAGGATGGTGTCGGTCGCGAGCTTTTCGCCGGCATGCGCGAATTGGCGACGGCGGCGGAACAGGGTGCCATGACCTTTGGCGCCTGGACGCGCGGCTGAACTGAATGCGCGGCACAAACAGAAACACAAGAACACAGGATGCGGGGTAAGCCATGGCTGGTTTTGATCTTCGGGCCAATCTGAAAGCGACCGGTGTCGTGCCGGTGGTCGTCATCGACGATGCGACAGTGGCGGTGCCGCTGGCCCGCTGCCTGCTGGAGGCCGGCGTCACCATGATCGAGGTGACGCTGCGGCGGCCGGGTGCCTGGCAGGCGATGGAACGCATCATCGCCGAAGTGCCGGAAATCATCACCGGCGCCGGCAGCGTGACGACCCCTGACCAGATGCAGCGCCTGGCCAAAATGGGCTGCCGCTTTGCCGTCAGCCCCGGTCTGACGCCCAAACTGATCCGTGCCGCGCGCGATGTCGGCCTGCCTTATCTGCCGGGCGCGGTGACGGCCTCCGAAGTCTTGACGGGGATGGAAGAGGGGCTCGATACCTTGAAGTTCTTTCCGGCTGAGCAGGCCGGCGGGATTCCCATGCTGAAGGCTTTGCGCTCGCCGTTGCCCAATGTGATGTTCTGCCCAACCGGCGGCATCGATCTCGGCAATGCCGCCGAATATATCTCGCTGCCCAATGTCATTGCCGTTGGCAGTTCCTGGGTGGTGCCGGAAGGCGCCATCGCCGCCAAGGAATGGGGCGAAATCGCCGATCGGGTCAGCCGGTTCCGGGCAACCATCCTCGAAGAGGCGGTTGCGTGACAGGCGCCGCAGCGATGCTGCGGCAGCTAGGATTTTCGTTCGCCGGGTGTCTGCTGCTTATCTGCAGCGCGGCGCTCTCTCCGGCAATGGCCGAGGGCTATCACACCAAGGGCACCTGTGCCGGCCTGCCACGCCTGCAAGTGGAGACCGCACCCGGCTATTGCCTCGGCCTCTATGCCCAAGGGTTCAAATTTCCCCGCGGGCTGCTGGTCCTCGACCAGGACGACCTGCTGGTCGCCGACATGGCGGGTTGGGGCGTTGCCAAGGGCAGCGTCACGCGCTTGCATCGCAATGGCGATGGCAGCCTCACCCGTACCGTCCTGGTCGACAAACTCAACATGCCGCATGGCCTGGCGCTCGGCCCCGATGGCAAGGTCTATATCGGCATTGTCGGCGGAGTGAAACGCTTCGCGCTCGACAATCCCCGTGGCAGCCTGGAGGACGTGATCGGCGGCAAGGCCAAGATTGCCGGCCTGCCGACCAATGGCCGGCATCCGCTGGTCAGCCTGATCTTCACCGATCGCCAGACGCTGCTGCTCGATGGCGGCTCCGAAACCGACAATTGCGAGACCGCCAGCGGTGATATGCCGGCGCCCGACAAGCCGTGCCCGGAGACCCAGAGGGTAATGCCGCGCGGTGTGGTGCGGGAAATCTCTTTCGACTGGTCAACGGGTCAGGCGACCGGTCAGAGCACCTTTGCCAGCGGATTGCGTAATTCGGTCGGCCTGATCGAGAATCCTACCACCAATATCATCCTCCAGGCTGAGAACAGCCGCGACAATATCGGCGACGTGATGCCGAACCTGAAAGATGACGAGGACCTGCCGCCCGACGAAATCAATGTCCTGAAGCAGGGCGACAGCTATGGCTGGCCCTACTGCTACGGCAACAATGTTCCCAGTCCGGAATATCCGAAATGGGATTGCAACCAGGAGCGCAAGCCGCTGATCCTGCTCCCGGGGCACGCGGCACCGCTTGGCATGGCCTGGTTCGACCAGGGACTTGCCGTGGGCTTCCATGGCTATCGCAAGAATGGGCACCGGATCGCCTGGTTCGCGCTCGGCCCTGATGGCCTGCCCGTGCCGCCCTTCAAGGAGTTGGTTAAGGGCTGGGATGCAGGCGCCAACGGCCCGCAAGGGGCCCCGGTCGATCTCAAACCCAGCAATGACGGCGGCCTCTTTATCAGCGAGGACCATAACGGCACAGTGCTGAAGCTGATCAAGGAAAATTAAGGATCGATTGCCTAGCGGGCCAGGCGCCAGTGTCGCCCGGCTTGCAACTTTCCTTTCATCTGGTGGGGGACTATCCTGAGGCCGGAAACATGCCGGACTGTGACTCAACCCCGCGAGGCAGGGAGGAGCATTTGGACGCAAGTGAAAAATGCGGCCGGCCATGAGCTATTTGGATCAGGGACCTGGTACCCGGGTCGTTTCCCGTGCCGTGCCTTACGACGACATCACTTCCCTGGAAGTGAGACAACTCCATGATTACCTGGAGGGGCTGAAAGGCGATCGGCCTTTCGCCGCGAAGGCCGATCTCGACCCGGCTCGGATCAAGCCGCTGCTGCCGCTTCTCGCCTTGATGGATATTTCCAGCCCGCCGTTACGCGTCCATTACCGGCTGTTCGGCACTTATCTGGTCGAGCTCTACGGCAATCTGACCGGGAGAAATCTGCACCTGCGCGAAGCGGATCAGCGGTTGATTGATGACGCCTATGAAAATTACGAAAAGCTTCTGTCCGAGCGCCGACCGATCTATGGCGTCACCGAGCTGGAGATTGACAGAAATAAGACACGCACCTTCGAATGGGCCTTCTTCCCGCTCAGTTCCGATGGCGTGGCAATCACCCATGTCATCTATATCGAGCAGCGCTCGGCAGCAGTCGACCGCAACTAGAACCGTCACGCAAGCGGCCCGGGATAACATCGCGCAACTGATCTCGCATGACGGACGCCCGGCAGCATGAATGCCGGGCGTCCGATGGAGCCGAACAGGGGCGCTGGGGACGGGTAGTGCCGCCTGTTCAACGCGAACGACCCTAGCAGGCTATTGAGTCAGACGCTGTGCGCGGTATCACAGGACGACTTTCCGAAACCCGGTGAGCTCTCCCATATGAGCGGCAGCGTTCAGCGAGAGCAAATTTCTTTGCAGCCGACGGCTTTGAGTTTTTCGCATGCACCGCCGGCTTGGCAGAGATGTAAGGCGGCGGCTAGATTGCCGACATCTCGGCCGGCACGTGAATTGCCGGCGCAACCTGAGGAGAGACCGATGTCGGCTGCCCTGTCCATGGATGCCTGGAAGAGCCAGGCGGATAAGCTTAGCTACCGCAACCAGTGCTTCATCAATAACCAGTTTGTTCCGGCCGCGTCGGGCAAGACCTTCGACAATGTCAGCCCGATCCACGGCAAGGTACTGACCGCCGTCTCCGCTGGCGACAAGGAAGACATTGATCGCGCTGTCAAGGCGGCTCGCAGGGCTTTCGAAAACGGCAGCTGGTCGCGTCATCGCGGCGAGCGCAAGAAGATCTTGCTGCGCTTTGCCGACCTCATCGAGAAGCACAATGACGAACTGGCGCTGCTGGAAACCCTCGATATGGGCAAGCCGATCGGCGACAGCAGCCGTATCGACGTGCCGCTGGTGGCGCAATGCATCCGCTGGTACGCCGAAGCTATCGACAAGCTCTATGACGAAGTGGCGCCGACCAACCCGGAGGCGATCTCGCTGATCCGCCGCGAGCCGCTCGGCGTCATCGGCGCTGTGGTGCCGTGGAACTTCCCGCTGCTGATGGCCTCCTGGAAGATCGGCCCCGCTCTGGCGGCCGGCAATACCATGGTGATCAAGCCGGCCGAGCAGTCGCCCCTGTCGCTGCTGCGTCTCGCCGAGCTGGGTGCCGAAGCCGGCCTGCCGGAAGGTGTGCTCAATATCGTTCCGGGCTTCGGCGAGACTGCCGGCCAGGCCCTTGGCCGCCACATGGATGTCGATTGCCTGACCTTCACGGGCTCGACCGAGGTCGGCAAGTACTTCCTGAAATATTCCGGCGAAAGCAACATGAAGCATGTGTCGCTGGAATGCGGCGGCAAATCACCGAACATCATCATGGCCGATTGCCCGGATCTCGATGCGGCGGCGACTGCGGCCGCCTGGGGCATCTTCTTCAACCAGGGCGAGGTCTGCAATGCCGGCTCGCGCCTGATCGTCGAGGAATCGATCAAGGACGAGGTCATCGAACGCATCCAGGCCGTCAGCAAGACGTTGCAGCCAGGCGACCCGCTCGATCCGAAGACCAAGATGGGCGCCATGGTCGATGAATCGCAGATGACCCGCGTGCTCGGCTATATTGATGCCGGCAAGAAGGAAGGTGCCAAGCTGCGTTTCGGCGGCAACCGGGTGCGCAGCGAGACCGGTGGCTATTACATCGAGCCGACCGTGTTCGACGGCGTCAACAATCAGATGAAGATCGCCCAGGAAGAGATCTTCGGTCCGGTACTCTCGACCCTGACCTTCAGGGATTACGAGGACGCCATCAAGATCGGCAACGATACCATCTATGGTCTCGCCGCCGCGGTCTGGACCAAGGACATCAACAAGGCCTTCAAGACGGCGAATGCGCTGCGTGCCGGCGTGGTCTGGGTCAACTGCTTCGACAACGGCCATATCTCATCGCCCTTCGGTGGCTTCAAGCAGTCCGGCTTCGGCCGCGACAAGTCGCTGCATGCGATGGAGAAATATACCGAGCTGAAGGCCACCTGGATCCATATCGGCGGTTAAGGCCAGGCATCAGTAATAGAAAAGCGGGGCGGTATGACCGCCCCGTTTCCTTTTTTGCACAAATTAGGTGGCGCCATTCACCACCAGGCTGAACTTTAATGCGCCTGTGCGGCCGCCCGGATCGCCATCTGCTCGTCGAGCTGACGTTGCCTTTCCTGGCGACGCATCCAGAAGGCGGAGATCAGGACTCCACAGGCGACGATACTGATGATGATCGTGGCCAGGGCATTGACCTTCGGATCGAGTCCCAGGCGCACCTTGGAGAAGATCACCTGTGGCAGTGTCGTCGTGCCAGGGCCGTTGTTGAACTGCGTGATGACGAGATCGTCGAGCGAGATGGTGAAGCAGAGCAGCCAGGAGCTGACGATCGCCGGTGCCACGATCGGCAAGGTGATGACGAAGAACACCTTGGTCGGCCGGGCGCCGAGATCCATCGCCGCTTCCTCCAGCGACTTGTCCAGACTGAGGAAGCGCGATCGCATGACTACGGCCGAATACGACATCGTGAAGGTGACGTGGGCGATGATCACCGTGAGCTGGCCGCGGCCGAGTTGTACCCCAAAGAAGAATTGCAGCAACTCGTCGAAGGAGACGAACAGCAGCAGCAGGGAAATGCCGGTGATGACTTCCGGCATCACCAAGGGTGCCGTGACCATGCCGCTGAAAAGTGTGCGGCCACGGAACTTGGTGAAGCGCACCAGGACATAGCCGGCCATCACGCCGAGGATCGTGGCCAGTGTCGCGCTGATGGCGCCGATCTTGAGGCTGAAACCGGCCGCGTCCAACACCTGCTGGTCATCCAGCAGCAGACCGTACCATTTGGTCGAAAAGCCGCCCCAGACGGTCACCAGCTTGCTTTCGTTGAACGAGAAGATCACCAGCGAAACAATCGGCGCGTAGAGAAAGATGAAGCCGAGGATCAGGACCAGCAGGATGAACCAGGATTGACGCTGCATGACTATTCAGCTCCGTCCATCTGCTTGTCTTGATAGCGCTGGAAGACCATCAGGGGACCAACCAGCAGAACGAGCACGGCGATGGCGATCGCCGAGGCGGTCGGCCAGTCGCGGTTCGAGAAGAACTCGTTATAGAGCGTGCGGCCGATCATCTGCGTGTTCGGACCACCCAGGAGTTCCGGAATGACGTATTCGCCGACCGCCGGAATGAAGACCAGCATGCTGCCGGCGACAATGCCGGGTGCCGACAAGCGCACGGTAATGACGAAGAACGCCTTCAGCGGCTTGCAGCCGAGATCCGCGGCCGCTTCCAGCAGCGACAGATCCATCTTCTCAAGATTGGCGTAGAGCGGCAGGATCATGAACGGCAGATAGGAATAGAGGATGCCGACATAGACCGCGAAGTCGGTGTTCATCATCGGAATCGGATCGTGAATGATCCCAAGGCTCATCAGTATATTGTTGATGACGCCGTTGTTCTTCAACAGCCCGATCCAGGCATAGACGCGGATCAGGAACGAGGTCCAGAACGGCAGGATCACCAGCATCAAAAGGATGTTGCGGGTCGACGGCTTCGCACGCGCCATGCCGTAGGCCATCGGATAGCCGAGCAGCAGGCAGAGCACGGTGGAAACCGCCGCCATTCGGATGGCATTGAGATAGGAGCCGATATAGAGCCAGTCATTGATCAACCGGCCATAGCTGTCGCTGATATTGAGGCTGATGCCGCCATTGTCGCTATCGGGGTTGATATGGGTATAAGGCGGCTGGGCGATCGTTGAATAGGCGAAGCTGATCTTCAAGACGATCAGGAACGGGATCAGGAAGAACAGGGTCAGCCACAGATAGGGCACTATGATGACGGCCCAGCGCGGGTGAATCCCGATTGCCAGCAGAAAATTCGTCAGCTTGTCCGCCCATAGCATATGGCGGGCCATGCCACTCGGCCTGTCTGAACCGCGCGGCAAGGTCGATGTCCTGTTATCCGCCATGATGTCAGCTCAGCAAGGCCACGGGACTATTGGGATGGAAGGTGAGGGTAACGCGGTCATCCCAGTCGATGGCATTCTCCGCTGCCCGGATCTGATTGGGCTGGGTCACCTTGATCTGCTTGCCGCTGTCGAGCTCGATCAGATAGATCGAGAGATTGCCCATATAGGCAATGCCCTTGACGGCACCCTTCATGCAATTGACGTCGTGCTGCTGGTCTTCCTTGGTGATATGCAGCTTCTCGGGGCGGATGGCGACCCAGACCTTGGCGCCCGGTGCACTGGAAATGCCGTGGTCGATATAGATATCGGTGCCGGCGTCCGGCGAATTGATCAGCACATGATCGGATTCATCCTCGACGATCTGGCCTTCGAACAAATTCACCGAGCCGATGAAATCGGCCACCATCTTGTTGTTCGGGTATTCATAGATTTCCTGCGGCGTGCCGATCTGCACGATCTCGCCGGCATCCATGACACCGATCCGGCTGGAGAGCGTCATCGCCTCTTCCTGGTCATGGGTGACGACGATGAAGGTGATGCCGAGGCGATCCTGGATGTTCATCAGCTCGAACTGTGTTGCCTCACGCAGCTTCTTGTCGAGGGCTCCCAGCGGCTCATCGAGTAGCAGCAGCTTCGGCTGCTTGACGAGGGAGCGGGCGAGGGCGACGCGCTGGCGCTGGCCCCCCGACAATTGATGCGGCTTCCGCTTGGCGAACTGCGTCAGCTTGACGAGTTCGAGGATGGAGGAGACACGCTCCTTCAGTTCCGGATCTTTGACACCGTCCTGCTTCAGGCCGAAGGCGACATTCGCTTCGACCGTCATATGCGGGAACAGTGCGTAAGACTGGAACATCATATTAGTGGGGCGCTCATACGGCGGGATATCCGCCATGTCGACGCCATCAATATAAATCTTGCCCGAGGTGGGGGTCTCGAAGCCGGCCAGCATGCGGAGCAATGTGGTCTTGCCGCAACCCGAACCGCCCAGCAGCGAAAACAGCTCACCGCGATAGATGTTCAGCGACACATCATTGACGGCAACGAACTCGCCGAATTTCTTGGTGACATGTTCGATCCGGATATAGGGCACCGCCTGCGGATCGTTCCAAGGTGTGAGCTGGGTCTGCGGTCTCTGCTTTTCTGCTGCCATGATTGGTCCTGATGGGTGAATCCGTGTCGGAATTACGCATATCTTAGGCGGTTAGGGGCTGCCGTCGACTGAAAAAAGTCGTCTGGCCGAATTTCAGCGGCAGCGGCAGTGATCCGGGAGAGAGGCGCCACGGCGCGGCTCGACCGCAGGTCAAGCAACAATGGGCTGCGAGCACAAAAAATGTCATCGGCGCGAAGCGCGATGTTCAATTGATCATCCTCCCAGATGGATGCCGGTTCTGTGCCGGCTTGTGACGGTTAACCGCCTGTCGGGCGTATCTCAGCCTTGTTGGTCACAAAAAGTCAACAAATTAAGCCTTAATCGCGGTTTACCTTGATTCAGCATTCAATCATCGTCGTTCTCGACGCCCGGCGCGCAACGGAAAAAGGCGCCCCATGACAGGGCGCCTTTTCTCGTTACAGCCGATCGAGGGCGATCGGTCACAAAACCGTCTTACTGTCCGGTCTTGATGGTCGTCCAGGTACGGGTGCGAAGCCGCTCGGTCGAAGCATCGACGATCTCGTCGGGGAACAGCTTCTTCTTCACGTCATCGGTCGGATAGATGCCTGGATTGCTAGCGATATCCTTCTCGACTGTCGTCATCAGCTCGAGCTTCACCGAGCTCGGATAGGTGACGAAGTTCACGCCGTCGGCGGCAACCTTCGGATCCAGCAGGTTGTCGATGAACTTGAGGGCGTTATCGACATGCTTGGCATCCTTCGGGATGGCCAGGTTGTCGACCCAGAGCAGCGAGCCCTCCTTCGGAATGTGATACTCGATGTTCACACCGTTCTTGGCATCTGCAGCACGGCTCGCGGCGATGAAGACGTCACCGCTCCAGCCCAAGGAAGCGCAAACCTCGCCATTGGCAAGGTCATTGATGTAGCTCGAGGAGTGGAAATACTTGATGTCCGGACGGATCGCCGCCATCAGCTTCTGCGCCGCTTCGAAGTCTTCCTTCTTCTTCGTGTGCGGATCCTTGCCGAGATAAGTAAAGATCATCGGGAAGATGTCCGACGGCGAATCCAGCATGGTGACGCCGCAATCCTTCAGCTTGTCAGCGTATTTCGGATCGAAGAAGATCGCGAGACTGTCGACCGGCGCGTCGGCACCGAGACGCTGCTTCACCTTGTCGACGTTGATGCCAACACCGACAGTGCCCCAGAAATAGGGAACCGCATATTCGTTGCCCGGATCGAAAGCTGCCTCAGCCTTCAGGATCAGCGGATCAAGGTTGCCATAATTCTTCAGCTTGGACTTGTCGATCTTCTGATAGATGCCGGCCTTGATCTGGCGGCCGAGGAACGGGCCGGTTGGAACGACGAGGTCATAGCCGGTATTGCCAGCCATCAGCTTGGCTTCCAGCGCCTCGTTGGAGTCATAGACGTCGTACTGGACCTTGATGCCGGTTTCCTTCTGGAAATTCTCGACCGTATGCTCTCCGATGTAATCGGACCAGTTATAGACGTTGAGCTGCTTGTCATCGTCGGAAAAGGCCGGCGTGGCGGCTGCAACGAGCGAAGCCGTCACAAATGCAACAGCGCCCAAACTGAGATATTTCAAGATTTTTCCTCCGGCTTGGTGAATTTCACGGATCAATCGTTAATGAGAGCGATCCGGCGGCCTGTGATTGTCGGCTGCCGGCGCCAGGATGATGATTCCCCGCAACATTCTCGCCGGGCTTTATCTGCGCTGTCAATCGAGCCATCAGTTAACCGCGTCAGGTGAACCGGCGCCCCTTGCGGTGCATCCCGGTATATGAACGCTCGAGAGCTCGGCTTATTCGCTCCAATTCTGCCCATCGAGCGTCATCAGCGCGGTGTAGAGTTCCGGGCGCCGATCGCGGAACAGGCCCCAGGCGGCGCGCTGCGTGCGGATCTCTTCAAGATCGAAGGTTGCCGTGAGAATGGCCTCGCGGTCGTCGGCACTTTCGACCAGCGCGCCGACCGGATCAGCGATGAAGGAGCGGCCGTAGAAATCCAGCGTGCAGGTGGTGCCGGCCTCGCGCCCGATCCGGTTGCTGGCAATCAAGGGCACCATGTTAGCGCCGGCATGGCCTTGCATCACGCGTTGCCAATGATCGGCACTGGAATAGCGCTCGTTCGCCGGCTCGCTGCCGATTGCCGTCGGATAGACGAGGATCTCGGCGCCCTGCAGAACCATGGCGCGGGCGCATTCCGGGAACCACTGGTCCCAGCAGATACCGGCACCGATCGCGCCATAGGCGGTTTGCCATACGCGAAAGCCGGTATCGCCGGGATTGAAGTAGAACTTCTCTTCGTAACCGAGGCCATCCGGAATATGCGATTTGCGATAGAGGCCCATGACGCTGCCATCGGCATCGATCATGGCAAGCGAGTTGTAATAGGCGTTGTTGGCGCGCTCGAAGAACGACACCGGCAGCACCACCTGCAGGCTCGCCGCCAGCTCGCTCATGCGGGCAATGGTCGGGTGATCATCGAAGGGCCGGGCCAGCTTGAAATAGGCCTTGTCGACATCCTTGCAGAAATAAGGCGTCTCGAACAATTCCTGCAGAACGACGATCTGCGCACCCTGGTCGGCAGCGCGACGCACGATTTCCTCGGCCTTGTCGACGTTGCGCTCGATCGACGTCTCACAGGCAAACTGCGTGGCGGCCACAGTAACTCGCGCCATCCTCTACTCCCTCACTCGTCCCATTCGATTCATAGCCGTATCGCCGGGCGGCGCAAGCCTGGAAACGACTGTTCCGCCATTTGTTCCAAGCGGGGCAGCTAGGCGGTGATAGCGCTAGCCTTCGGGGTAACGGAACTTCAGCGCACGCGCGCTTGTGTAGGCGTTTTCCGTGATCTTGCTATAGGCCTTGGCGTCCTTGAGGAACTTGAAATAGGACTTGGCGATCCGCTTGGTGAGATCGTCGCCCTTGTCCAGCACGTCCTGCATGACCTGGCCGGAGGCGGTGCCGAAAGCGGTCATCACGTCTTTCGGGAATTGCATCAACTGCACCTTATGCTCGTTCACGAGCGTTGCCAGGGCTGCAGGGCTGCGGCCATTGAATTCGGCCAGCATGATGTCGTTTTCGGCGGCGCAGGCGGCAGCGACGATCTGCTTCAGGTCGTCGGGCAGGGCATCGAATTTCTGCTTGTTGACCATGCATTGCAGGGCCGAGCCCGGCTCGTGGAAACCTGGCCAATAATAGAGTTTCGTGATCTTATAGAAGCCGAAGGAGAGGTCGTTATAAGGCCCGATCCACTCGGCGCCGTCGATGGTGCCGGATTGCAGATTGCTGAATATATCCTGGCCCGAGAGCTCCACCACGGTGACGCCGAGTTTCGCCAAGGCATCACCGCCCTGGCCCGGCATGCGGAATTTCAGCCCCTGCAGATCCTTGACCGACTTGATCTCCTTGCGGAACCAGCCGCCCATCTGCTCGCCGGTATTGCCAGCCAGGAAAGCCTTGATGTTGTGCTTGGCGTAGAGCTCGTCCCAGAGCTCCTGGCCACCACCGAAATAGACCCAGCCATTGAGTTCGTCGGCCGTCATGCCAAAGGGGACGGAGGTGAAGAAGCCGGCCGCCGGTTCCTTGTCGGTGTGGTAATAGGCGGCATCATGCGCCATGTCGGCAGTGCCCTGGCTGACGGCATCGAAGCAGCCGAGGGCCGGGACCAGTTCGCCGCCGGCGAAGACTTTCACGGTCAGCCGGCCGCCGCTCAATTTGCCGATTCGGTCAGCGAGGCGCTCGGCGCCGGTGGCGAGGCCCGGCAGGCCCTTCGGCCAGCTGGTCACCATCTTCCATTCCGTCTTGTCTTGGGCAATGGCTGGCTTCGGCAGGGCTGATGCCAATGCGGCTCCGGCCGCTAGACCGGCGCCCGACAGAAAAAGACGGCGCTTCATAAACTCAAGACCTCCCTGGCGGATCGACCGATGCAGCAGATCCGTAACGCGCGGCACCGGGCCGCAAAATTGACGGTATAGCAAGCTCATACCCCATCACTCTCAGGCAGGCAATGAGCCGGCGCCGATAATCGCGCGAGGATTGCACCGGGAGCGGACAGGGATGGCGACGGGAGGTGGCGTCAGGCAGGATCCCGCGGCAGCTCGCTCCAGCCCGCTGGGCCATAGGCCTCCAGCGGCTGGAAGCGAGCCTTGTAAGCCATCTTGCGGCTGCCGGAAACCCAGTAGCCGAGATAGACATAGGGTAGCTGGTGACGCGCCGCCTCCTCGATCAGCCACAGGATGATGTAGCTGCCGAGGCTGTCGGTGGCGCGATCAGGGGCGAAGAAGCTGTAGACCGCGGAAATGCCGTCGCTGCCCCAATCGGTCAGGCAGCAGGCGGTGAGGCGTCCGGCACTGCGGAATTCGATCAGCCGGGTATCGACCGGGCTGTCGGCTACCATGCTGCTGTAATCCTGCGGTCCCATGCCGACCATTTCGCCGTCGCTGTGGCGGGCCTCGAGATAGGCCGCGAACAGATCATATTGCTCATGGGTCGGCAGGTTCTCGCAGATCGCTGCGCTGAGATCGTCATTGCGCCGCCAGATCCGGCGATGCCAGCGGGAGCGTTCGAAAGAGGCAACTGGGATGCGGACCGGGACGCAGGCCTGGCAGCCGGCGCAGGCCGGCCGGTAGGCGATCCCGTGGCTGCGGCGAAAGCCGGCATGGGACAGGAGCTCGAACAGCTCGGGCGCGTTGCCGCCGCTCAATTCGGTAATGATCTTCCGTTCCTGCCGGTCAGGCAGGTACGGGCAGGGCACTTCTGTGGTGACCAGAAAAGGGATCGGAAAGTGGCGGCCATAGACGCTCATATGGCAATTCTATGTAAAATCAACGCCACTTGCCAGACTGTGACACGATCATTCTGAGCTGAATCAGCCATTTCGGGCCGCCGGCTGGCAGCGAGAGCCCGGTCAACGGTCACCAGGACCGGGACCGGTATGGTTAGCGTTCCAGTTCCAGGAGGGCTCGCCGGCGGATCACTACCACCCCGGACAAATGGTCATGGATGCAGCGCAGGCGCCGGTCGAACAGGGCATAGAGCAACAGCAGGCCGCCCAGGGGGATGACCGTCACATAAAACAAAATGGTCATCAGCAGGGCCTGGAAGAAATCCGGCCGGCCGCCTTGCCAGGTCCGCACGGTCAGGTCCATGCAGCGCATGCCCGGTGTCGCGGCGCTCCGGCCGCCGATCGACCAGGTACCATAGATGATCGGCAGCAGGCTGACGATCAGCAGCGCCAGCGGCGTCAGTGTCCCGAAGGTGAAAACGGCGGTGGTACAAGTCGCCAGGTGACCAAGCACAAAAAGGCAGAACAGAACCAGCCAATCGATGAAAAAGGCAGTGCAGCGGCGTGCCAGGATGCCGTCGTAAAGGGCCGGATGCGTCAACGGATCGCCGAGGGGCGATTCCGTGCTGGCCGAAAGATCGATGACGGTAGGCAGGCGGTTGGTCAAGGTACCGGACACTCCCTGTTTCAGCGGCGCCGGCCATCCGGCCGGCTCGACGCTGTCTGGTGAAGGTCCGAAACATATTGGCGCCATGCCCCCTGCCGACAAGGGGGTATTGCCGCGCCGGCGGGCGGCGCCAAGAAAGGTGGGGAGGCGAAGCCAGCCAGATTTAGCCGGGTTTAGTTGCCCTGCAAAGTCGCCGAGGGAACGATCTTCGGCACCGCCGCCTGGGTTGCCGGGTCACCGACAGCCGCGGCCTTGCGCGCCGTATCGATCTGGTCCTGGGTCGGGGCGCTGACCGCGCCCTGGGGCGAGCCTTCCGGCGGCAGGTTATGCAGCAGGACGATGCTGATGCGCCGATTGACCGGCGACAGGGGGTTCTTGGGATCGAGCGGATCGGTCTCAGCCTTGCCGTTGACGGCCTGTACCCGGCTCGGATCGATGCCCGCTTCGACCAGGACCCGGCGCGAGGCATTGGCGCGGTCGCTGGACAGTTCCCAGTTGCTATAGCCGGCTTGGCCGGCATAAGCGGCGGCATCGGTATGGCCCGAGATCGACAGCTTGTTCGGCAGGCCATGGATCGCCTGGGCGACCTTCTGCAGCAATTCCTTGCTCTTGTCGTTCATCGATGAACTGCCCGAGGGGAACATCGAGATCTTGTCGCGGTCGATCAGCTGGATGCGCAGGCCTTCCGGCGTCTGATCGATCATCAGATTGTCCTTGAGGTCGCGCAGTTCCGGCGACTGCTTGATCGCTTCTTGGATCTGCAGCTTGACCTGGTCGAACTGTTTCTCCTCAGCCTTGGCGACGACATCACGGGCTGTCTGTTCATCCACCGACTTGGCCTTGTCGGGGCTCTGGCTGGCATTTGCACCGGTCGCGTCCGGGGAAGTATTCGGCGATTTGCTGTCTTGCGCCGCCGGTCCCTGGCTCTGGCTGTCGGCTTCTGATTCAGCGCCGGTTGAGCCGTTGGTTGAATCGAGCACCGCAGGCTGCCCGTCGAGCATGACGCTCTGGCCGGAGAGTGGCTGGATGGCAAGGGTGGGGCGGAAGTAGTCGGCGATGCCCTTGCGCTGTTCCACGGTGACGGCATTGAGCAGCCACAGCAGCAGGAAGAACGCCATCATCGCGGTCACGAAGTCGGCATAGGCGACCTTCCAGGCGCCGCCATGATGGCCGCCACCGGACTTCTTGATCCGCTTGATGATAATCGGACGTTCGTCGGCCATTGAGTTCCACTCCGTGGTTAGACGGGCGGCAGGCTGCTGACAGCCTGTTCAACTTCATAGAAGGTCGGGCGTTCGGGCGAGTTGATGACCTTGCGGGCGAATTCGACGGACACCGCCGGGGGATAGCCTTGCATATGCGCCAGCAGGCCGTTTTTCATCGCCTGGTAATATTTCCCGTCGGTGGCATCGACCTGACCAATGGCGGTGGCCAGCGGCGCCACGAAGCCATAGGAGCACAGCACGCCGAAGAAGGTGCCGACTAGTGCGGCGCCGATCAGGTGGCCGAGGACCGCTGGCGGCTCGGTGATTGAGCCCATGGTGTGAATGACGCCGAGCACGGCGGCGACGATACCGAGGGCCGGCATACCATCCGCCATGGTCTGCACAGCATGGGACGCCCCGTGCAATTCCGCATGATGGGTTTCCAGTTCGGCATCGATCAGTGTTTCGACCTCATTGGGGTTTTCCGTCCCCAGGGTCATGAGGCGAAGATAGTCGCAGAGAAATTCGACGGCGTGATGATCGTGCTGGAATTTGGGAAACTGCCCGAACAGGGTGCTTTCATCCGGCTTTTCCACATGCTGTTCCAAGGCCAGCATGCCTTTGGTCTTGGCCAGCCGGAACAGCTGATAAAGCACGCTCAGAAGTTCGACATAGTCGCCCTTCTTATAGGTCGGTCCCTTCAGCGCCCGCTTCAGGCCCGCCAGGGTCTGCTTGATATTGGCCTTGGAATTGCCGATCACGAAGGCACCGACCGCGGCACCGAGAATGATCAGGAACTCGGCGGGCTGGAACAGGACCTCGAAATGGCCGCCATTGATCAGGTATCCACCCGCCACACAGCCGATAACAATAACAGCGCCAATGATTACGAGCATGACAGGCCGTCGGCAATCCCCAGTGAAAAGGTCAGGCCCCAAGATTGACGAAGTTAGTTAATAACTGGTTAGATTCCGGTCATAAAAGGCGGCTCTCTTAACCCTCGGTTGAGTGGCTGGAGCGGTGAAAATGGCGACAGCGGGCCGGTTCCAACGAGCCGTCGATCCATTCGAGAAGCAGTGGATTGTGGATTTTCAGACACATATCGGTCTCGGCGCGTTCGGCCGACTGGCTGGGAACATACGCCAGTGGTGGGTCCGATATTATCAACATCTGCGTCTCTATACGGCCGCTCCTGTCAGTCGCGTAGCCGATATCCATCCCGCCGTGATCCGCGATCTCGATTCGCGGGCCATAAATTCGTCAGCACCGAACAAGCGCCGCTTGATTTAACGGCACCATCCGCGATCGCCGCTCAGGCATCATCGCTCAGTGCACAGTGGGCTGCAGCAGAAGGTGATGTGTCAGCGTCGTGGCGATCCGCTTGCCGATGCCGTCCCGCCAGGCTGGCAATTGGTCATCGTAATGCGGCGACAAGGGATTGCCCGACTGGCCGCCGGCTAAAGAGAAGACCGGCGCCAGCGGCTGCGCCATGTCGATTGAAAAGCGCATCGAGGGACCATGGATGACAGGATAAACACCTGACAGCGACGGCATCATGGTGGCGTTGTCGACGGTGGTGCCATCGCCGTCATCCGGCAAAGTGCCGCGCAGCAACTGGTTGATCACCGGCACCTGGCGCCACAGCGGATTCTCGAATGTCACCCGATGGGCGTCACCCCAGCGCCAGTCATGCCAGTCGCTGCCGTAGCTGCGCGCGAGATCGCCTATCGCGTCATCGAATGCGGCGCTCACCTGCTGCTGGCAGGTCTCGGCTGTCGGGGTCGCCGGGTCGTCACAGAGATGGTCATTGACGGTCATGTTCAGCAGCACATCGGTCTGCCAGAACCACCAGTCGTCGAAGAGATCGCCCATGCGTCGCGCCAGCAGGCGTTGCGCGACATGATCGATCCAGGAGATCGCGATCAACGGCTCTGGCCGGTCGCGATGCATTTCACCGTTCCAGCCGCGCAAGGCTGCGACCACATCGGCATGGCCGCCTGCCATCGGCAGCCAGGCCCGCAGCGCCGCCTGCGCCGGCAGCGAGACGACATCGCGTTGAATTGCCAGGCTGTCATCCAGGGTCATGCCGGAGATTTTCTCCAGATGATCGGCGATGCGACGATAACGGTAGCCCTGATCCCAGGATTGCCCATAGAAGCCACCCTTGGCATAGGCCGTCACATCGTTATTTGCCGTGGCGATCCAGCCTGATGCGGGATCGCTCACCTGCGGCAATTCGTCGAAGGGAACCAGGCCGATCCAATCCGCGCTGTCGGTCCATCCTGGGACCGGGAGACGCGACCGATCTAAAAGATTGCGCCGAACCGGCACCCGGCCCGGTGCCACAAAGCCAATGGCGCCGCCGACATCGGCATAGACGATGTTCTGCTGAGGTGCGGCGAAATTCTGCAGCGCCGCGCGGAAATCCGCCGCGTTGGTTGCCGCATTCATCGCCAGCAGTGCCTCGGCCGTACGGTCCTGCGGCAGCATCGCCGTCCAGGCCAAGGCGAGGACATGCCCCGGCGCTGGCTTGAGCGTAAGCCCGTCGCTGATCACCGGCCCGTGCCGCGTGCTGCGGACCGTCAGCGCCATATCGGCTGCGCCCTTGACCTTGATGATTTCTTGGCGGCTTTCGAAAGATGCGGAACCGTCCGGCGTCAGATAGCGGTCCGCATGCGCGGGATCGATCTTTTCATCGAAGACATCCTGCACGTCGCCGGTGGTGGTGGTGAAGCCCCAGGCGAGATGACCATTGGTGCCAATGACCAGCAAGGGCAGGCCGGGCGCTGTGGCGCCGATCAGCGTCCGCTCCGGCGTCTCGATCCGCGCCAGGTACCAGGTCGCCGGTGCCCCCAAACCGAGATGGGGATCGTTCGACAGGATCGGTTTTCCCGATGCGGTGCGCGATCCCGCAACGACCCAATTGTTGGACGCATGATCGGTGCCGGCTGGACCGTCAATGGCGGTCGAGGCGATGCCACGCTGGGTCAGCACCTGGTAGAGCTCGTCCGGCAAAGCGGCCTTCATCCTGGCATCGAGAATTTCACCGGCGCTGTTATAGCTGAGCTGCAGCGCCATCAGCCGGCCCCAGACCAGGCTGTCGACACCGCTCCAGGCTTCCGGCCGGTAGTTCAATAGGACGAATTCCGGCGGCAGCGCACCACGATGCTGGGCGATGAAGGCGTTGACGCCGGCAGCATAGGCATCAAGCCGCGCTTTAAGAACCGGACTGGCCTCGGCATATTCATCCTCCGCCTGATGGCGCAGACCCAGCACCCGCATCCGTCTGTCGGTAGGCAGAGCTGCAGTACCGACAATTTCCGAGAGGCGCCCGCTGCCAAGCCGGCGCATGCTGTCCATCTGGAAGAGACGGTCCTGGGCATGGGCAAAGCCGAGCGCGAATGCCGCATCGTCGTCGTCCGCGGCTTTGATGGCGACGAAACCCTGGTCGTCGCGATCGATCGAGACCGGATGATGCAGCCCCGGTGTGGCGAGGGAAATTGTGCCATCGAGCTGGGGCAGGGAGGTGCGCAGCCAGAGGAAGCCGCCGCCCGCTGCAATCAGGATAATAAGGGCGAGTGCGACCACCGCGAGACCGATCCGGCGCCACCACTTGCGGGGGCGTGATGAAGACTTTCGCTGGCCGGTGACAGCCGTTGCCTCGAGAGCTTCACGCATCGCGAGCCATCATTCTTCAAATTCCGCCAGCAATCGAGCCCGGTCAGCATCGAGATCGGGCGCCGCCGGCCGGCTCGATGCCTCGGGATAGGCCGACATCTTGATTGGCAGGCCAGCCACTTTGAGATGTGGCGCCTTGGGATCGTCGAGCGGCAGGATCATGTTGCGCGCCAGGACCTGCGGATCGCTGGCGGCCTGGGCGACGTTGTTGATCGGCGCGCAGGGGATATCCGCGGCATGCAGGAGTTCCAGCCAGTAATCGCCCGGATTCTTCGCCAGGATCGCCTCGAGCGCCGCCTTCATCTCGATGACATTCGCGGCACGCAAGGCATTGGTGCAGAAGCGCGGATCCTCGGCCAGATGAGAGGCGCCAATGGCCGCGCAGAACTGCCGGAACAACTGATCATTGCCGCAGGCGATGACGATCTCCCGGTCGGCAGTTTGATAGGGTTCGAAGGGTGCGATTGACGGATGACGCGAGCCGATCGGCTTTGGCGCCTGGCCGCTCACCACATAGCGCATCAGGCTATTCTCCAGCATGGCGATCTGGCAATCGAGCATGGCGACGTCGATCATCATGCCGGCCCCGGTCAAGTGCCGGTGATGCAGCGCCGAGAGGATGCCGATGGCGGTGAACAGGCCGGCACCGATATCGCCGATCGAGCTGCCGACACGGGTGGTCGGGCCACCCTCGTGGCCGGTGACGCTCATGATGCCGCCCATGGCCTGGGCGATGATGTCATAGGCCGGCCGCTGGGCATAAGGGCCGGTCTGGCCGAAGCCCGATGTGGCGGCATAGATCAGCCTTGGGTAGCGTTCATGCAACGCCTCCCAACCGAGCCCGAGCCGCGCCATGGTGCCGGGACGGAAATTCTCGGCGATGACATCGGCGCGTTTCAGCAACCGATGCAGGATGGCAATGTCACCGGACTTTTTCAGGTTGAGCGCGATCGATTCCTTGCCGCGATTCTGGGCGATGAAATAGCCGGAGCGGCCATCGACGAAGGGGCCATAGCCGCGGGAATCATCGCCATTGCCGGGCGTCTCCACCTTGATCACCCGTGCCCCCAGGTCGGAGAGCAGCATGGTGCAGAACGGGCCGGCCAGGACCCGTGTCAGATCGATGACCAGCAGGCCGGAAAGCGGCCCTTGTACGCTGGCATGGTGGTTCCCCGCCTGATCCATCTGGGCTTCAGCCTCGTGCATGATGTCGGATATTATCGATCTTTATGGTGAGGATCGTTGCGGAGTTCAATCGGCAGGCCATGCGGTGTCGCGCGGGCCGCCCGATCCCAGGCGGCGGCAGTCGCCTGCAATGTGGCGGTGGTAGCGACGCCCTTCACGGCAATCAGCGATTCAAGTGCTGCCAGCCAGTGCTCGTAATAGGTATCGCCGAGATCGGCATCGCCGTGCGACTGCGCGGCTTTGATGGCCTGGGACAGGGCCGCCGCCCATTCCGGCCAGGTGAACAGGCCACGCTCATGCAGGGCCACGGTCATGGCAAAGGCTTGGGCCTGCCAGGGTTCCGCAAAAACCGGGCCGTTGGCGTCGCGCGGGATGGCAGGCAGGATTTCCAGCAAGCGATCGGCGGCAGCACCCGTCTCACAGGCGCTCAAGATAGGGCTCCCAGCAATCGATCGCCACGCTCAGGGACGGATCGGCATCCTGCCCCCAAAGCTCCCGGCCGTCGAATACCACGCTATAGACCCATTGCGGATTCTCGCCGGCGCCATGCCCGTTGGTGTCCGGGAAGACGTAGCCACCCCGTACCCGCTCGATCCGGCCGACCTTGCCCCGCGCGTAACGCGGCAGGCGGGTATGGCCGGTCGGATTGATATTCCTGGTGCGGACTTGGTCTCCGACCGAGAAGGCTGCCGGGCGATCAATCGTCCGGTCGCACGGACCGCCACGTTTCAGGGCAGCATCGACATCGGCAGGCTTCAAGGGTGGGCGGTTGGTTTGCCGTGCCGGTTGCTGGCTATGGCCGGCAGCGATCTCTGCCGCGGAGACCAACTGCCGGCTTTGGAGCAGCTTGATCAGCCCCTTGGTCCAGATCTCGTAATAGCTCGAGGAGAGATAATCGGCCGGGTGCAGGCTCTCCCGCGCATGGCGGCTGATGTCGATATTCCATTCGCCGAGCGCGCCGCAGCACAAGGTCAAACCGAGCGCGCGCTTTTCCCAGGCACCATGAAAGATCGGCTCATTCGCTTCCGGCACGACCGGACCGAAGCCCATCATGCCGCCGAGATCCTGGGCGCCGTTCATGCGGATGCGCCTTTCGAGAGCGCCTCGGGTGACACGGACTCAGGCATCAAAGCGAGGCCGGTGCCGATCATGGAATCCCGGGTCACGAGATCGGCCAGTTTCTCTTCACTCCAGCCCACGGTGCCAGCCGGTCGGCTGGGCAGGACGAGATAGCGCAGCTCAGCCGTCGAATCCCAGACCCGGATCTTGGCTTCCGGCGGCAAGGTCACGCCGAAATCGGCGAGAACGCCGCGGGGATCGATCACCGCCTTGGCGCGGAAGGGAGCCGATTTGTACCAGACCGGCGGCAAGCCCAGTACCGACCATGGATAGCAGGAGCAGAGCGTGCAGACGACCAGGTTGTGCTGGCCGGGGGTGTTTTCCACCACCACCATGTGCTCGCCCTGGCGACCAGTGAAGCCCAATTCGGCGATTGCCGCCGTGGCGTTTTCCCGAAGCCGCTGGAGATAGGCCGGGTCATTCCAGGCCTTGGCGACGACCCGGGCGCCGTTGCGAGGGCCGACCCGGGTTTCGTAGGTCTCGACAATGGCATCGATCGAGGCCGGATCGACATAGCCCTTTTCCGTCAGGACGGTCTCCAGGGCGCGGACGCGGAGCGCGATCGGCGAGAGGGCGCCAGCCTCGTAATCATGGTCGTGGTCATGCGCGTGATCATGGGCGTCGGCGGCGGAATGGGGCGGGGATTTCTGCTGCATCGGGATAGCATAGTCCCGCGCTGCCCGGGCTGGCAATCGGGCGTCCGGCTTATCCCCGAAGCGCTCGCGGATCAGCGCCAGATGATAGGTGTATGAAGCTTGCTGCCAGCGCTACCAGGAAAGCGGCCTAGCCGGCGAGACCGGTTTCGCCATGGGGTGACAAGCAAATCCCGATCCGCTAAAAGCCAAATCAGAAGGTGCAGCTGTTCCGCCGTTTACCGGTATCTTTGTCTCGCGCGCGGTCGCATCGTCCCGTCGCGAAAACGGAGGTCTAGCTAGATGGTCAAGGAATTTCCCACCGTTCGCGCCATGGTTGAGGCACTGACGCCGAGTTATCCGGTCTATTGCCTGCGGCCCGAGATCATTGCCGAAAGCGCCAAGCGCTTTGTCAGCCAGTTTCCCGGCCGCGTGCTCTACGCGCTGAAATGCAATCCGCATCCAGAAATCGTCCGCGCCCTTTACCGGGCCGGCATCCGACACTTCGATACGGCCTCATTGCCGGAAATCGCCCAGGTACGCGAGAGCCTTCCTGATGCCGCCTGCTATTTCATGCATCCGGTGAAGCCCCGCGCTGTGATCGGCACGGCCTCGCGGGTCTACAATGTCGATACCTATGTGATCGATCATCCGCGAGAGCTGGAGAAAATTCTCGATGAGACCGATGGCGGCGAGGGTGTCACTATCTTCGTCCGCATCAAGACCCCGCCGACCGAAGGTGCCTTTTATCATCTGGCTGGCAAGTTTGGCGCCGAGGCGGATGAAGCGGCAGATATGCTGCGCGAAGCGAAGTCGCGCGGCTGCCAAGTCGGCATTGCCTTCCATGTCGGCTCGCAGTGCCTGGTGCCGGGCGCTTATCGTGAGGCATTGAAGCTGGTTGGCCAGGTGATCGACAAGGCCAAAGTCGATATCGCCGGCCTCGATGTCGGTGGCGGTTTTCCGGCCGAATATATCGGCACCAACATGCCACCTTTCGAGGACTTCATTCACGAGATCGAAGAGGGCGTCCGCGAACTTGGTCTGCGGCGCGATTGCGTGTTGATGTGTGAACCGGGCCGGGCGCTCGTTGCCCATGCGGTTTCGCTGGTTGTCCAGGTGCAACTCCGCAAGAATGATCATCTCTATATCAATGACGGCGTCTATGGCTCGCTCTCGGAAATGGTCGATGCCGGCATCCGCCTGCCGGCCCGACTGATCCGTCTTAAGGGTGAACCCTCCGGTGAGATGCGCGAATTCGTTCTCAACGGGCCGACCTGCGATTCACTCGACGTCCTGCCATCGACCTTCTCGCTGCCGGCGGATGCGGAGGAGGGCGACTGGATCGAAATCGATCGAGTGGGTGCCTATTCGCATGCGCTCGCCACTCATTTCAATGGTTTCCATCCGGAAACGCTGGTGACGGTGCATGACGCACCTTTGTCGATGCAGCGTTGAAGCAATGATTGAACCGCAATCCGACCAGTTCCTCGGCCTCGATCCGCAAGGCTTTCATGCCGTCCGCTATCTCGATTGGCGCGCGCCATCGGATAGATCCGGCAGGACCGCCATCTGCGTTCATGGCCTGACCCGTAACAGCCGAGACTTCGATTTCCTGGCCGAGGCACTGGTCGCGGACGGCGGCCCGATCACCCGCGTCATCTGTCCCGATATCGCCGGCCGCGGCCAGAGCGATTGGTTGAGCGATCCCAATAACTACGGCTATCCGCAATATCTCGCTGATATGACGGCGCTTATCGCGCGGCTCGATGTCGCGGAGGTCGACTGGGTCGGCACCTCGATGGGCGGGCTGATCGGCATGTCGCTGGCAGCCTTGCCGAAGAGCCCGATCCGCCGGCTGGTGCTGAACGATATCGGGCCGGTGATCAGCAAGGCCTCGCTGCAGCGCATCTCCGATTATGTCGGCCTCGACTACCGCTTCTCCTCCACCGACGCGCTGGAGAAACATCTACGCAAGATCCATGCGCCCTTCGGCCCTTTGACCGATGCGCAATGGCAGCATATGGCGCTGCACAGCCAGCGCCAGGTCGATGGCGGCAATCTCGGTCTCGCCTATGACCCGGCGATCGCGGAGAACGTCAAGCGCGCCATCGCCGATGTTCATATCTGGTCACTGTGGGATCAGATCAGGTGTCCTGTCCTGGTCCTGCGCGGCGCTGACTCGGATATTCTTTCCGCCGAAGCAGCACAGGAAATGACGGAGCGCGGCCCGAAGGCTAAACTCATCACTTTCGCGGGAGTAGGACATGCCCCCGCCTTGATGGCGCGCGACCAGATCGATATCGTTGGTGAATGGTTGAGCAAGACGGCCTGAACGGTTTCTTCGGGCAATTACCCACTTTCATTCCCAAATTTCCCTGGTTCGGCGGCGATCTGCAGACACTGCGGAACACCTTGCGGCCGCCTGCGATCTCGCTGCAGACCTGGCCTGGCGTGGCAATCGCCTTCGACATGGCCGACGGTACCGGCGATGCCCTGCTTGCGGAATTCCATCAGCCGCAGGAAGCAGCGCGACCAAGGCCCTTAGTGATCCTGGTTCATGGGCTCACCGGCAGCATGGACAGCAGCTATGTCCGGGTGACGGCACATCACCTGTTGCAGAAAGGTTATCCGGTTCTGCGCTTGAATCTACGCGGCGCGGGGCCGAGCCGCGGCCGCACAAGGGCCTTCTATCACGCTGGCCGCAGCGACGATCTCCATCGGGTGATCGGGCAATTGGATGGCCGGCTGGCCGCGAATGGTATCGTGCTGGTGGGTTTCTCGCTCGGCGCCAACGTGGTGCTGAAATACCTCGGGGAACGGGGGCCCCTGGCACCGGTATCCGGAGCCGTCAGTATCTCGGCACCAATCGATCTCGCTCTGACGCAACGCCAGATCAGCAAGTGGCGCAATCGCCGCTATCACGATTTCCTGCTGAGGGAGATGAAGGTCGAGCGGCCGAGCCCGGCCGACATTAGCCGCATCATCGATTTCGACGACCGGGTGGTGGCGCCGGCCAATGGCTTTGCTGATGCAGCGGATTACTACCGGCAAAGCTCGTCCAACCAATTTCTGGCACAGATCCGCCGGCCGACCCTGCTGATTCATGCGGCCAACGATCCCTGGATACCGGCCCGCATGTATCGCGATGTCGATGTCGCCGCCAATCGCCGGCTGCATCTCGTCATGCCGCGTTCAGGCGGCCATGTCGGCTTTCACGCCGGCGGCCTCGACCGCCCCTGGCATGACATGGCGATCGCCCGCTTTCTCGACCGCCTCACCGGCGGCTAGCGCTTGTTGCCGGACGATTTCCTGGTCGGTTATTCACTGAGCAGTTCCGCGGCCTCGATCGCTGAATAAGTCAGGATTCCGTCGGCCCCGGCGCGCTTGAAGCAGAGCAGGCTTTCCAGCACCACGCGGTTATTGTCGAGCCAGCCATTGGCAGCAGCGGCCTTGACCATGGAATATTCGCCGCTAACCTGATAGGCGAAGACCGGCATGCGGAATTCCTGCTTCACGCGATGGAGGATATCGAGATAGGGGAGGCCCGGCTTGACCATCAGCATATCGGCGCCTTCGGCGACATCGAGGGCGCATTCGCGGATTGCCTCGTCGCCGTTGGCTGGGTCCATCTGATAGGTCCGCTTGTCGCCCTTGCCGAGGGCCGATTTCGAACCGACCGCCTCGCGGAACGGGCCATAGAAGCCTGAGGCATATTTCGCTGCATAGGACATGATCTGCACGCGCTGATAGCCGGCAGCGTCCAGCGCATCGCGGATGCGGCCGACGCGGCCATCCATCATGTCCGAGGGCGCCACGATATCGACACCGGCATCCGCTTGCGCGAGAGCCTGTCGGATCAGCACGTCGACCGTCTCGTCATTGACGATGACGCCGCCCTGCATCAACCCGTCATGGCCGTGATCCGTATAGGGATCGAGCGCCACGTCGCAGATGAGACCCATTTCCGGCACCGCCTTCTTCAGCGCGGCAACCGCCCGGTTGCACAGATTATCGGCGCGGAAGGCTTCCTCGGCGGCAGTCGATTTACGCTCCAGCGGAACCACTGGGAACAAAGCCAGGGCAGGGATGCCGAGTTCGGCCGCCCGGGTGGCCAACTCGATCAGCGAGGGAATGGTATGGCGATACACACCCGGCATCGCCGGGATGGCTTCGCGCTTGGCGCCGCCTTCCTTGACGAAGGCCGGCAGGATGAAATCCTGTGGCCCGAGGCGGTTTTCCGCCACCATCCGGCGCGACCAGTCGACTGCCCGGTTGCGGCGCAGGCGGATACGGGGGAACTGGCCCAACGGCTGGGTGGCGGGGTTGACCGCAGCCGGCTCCGCCGTGAGGGCTTGGCGGGAGCGCCCGGTCAGGCCGGCATCTTCTTTCAGGCTGGATTTCTGTGTCTTCCGACCGCTGCGCATGCTGAACCCCGATAACTGCAAGATGGCCGCCGGTGCAAGGCACCCGGTTGATGCATTTTGGGCGATCAGATGTCCGGGCGGCAAGGACCAGGTGGCGGGAAGCTGGTTTGCGATTGGTGCGCATCCTATCGGCAGGCCCCGCGACATGCCAGTAGCAAGAAAGGCCCGCCCCGGATGCCAGGGCGGGCCTTTTGTCGCAGTTTCGGGCGTTTCCGGCCCCGCTGGGCCTGCCTAGACCTTACTGGGCGGCCTTGGCGGTCTCGGAAACGGACAGGGCCTGGGTCAGGTCGCCCAGGATGTCATCGATATGCTCGAGGCCAACGGAGAGCCGGACATAGCCCGGGCTAACGCCGGTGCTGAACTGCTCATCCGCTGTCAGCTGGGAATGGGTGGTGCTGGCCGGATGGATGGCGAGGCTGCGGGCATCGCCGATATTGGCGACATGGTAGAAAAGCTGCAGCGCATCGATGAAACGCCGGCCCGCTTCCTGGCCGCCCTTCAGCTCGAAGCCCACCAGGCCGCCGAAGCCGCCCTTGAGATAGGTCTGTACCCGGCGCAGGTTCTCGCCATCGGCGACATTCGGATAGATCACCTTGGTGACGGCCGGATGCTTCTTCAGGAAATCGACCACCGCCTGCGCGTTGCGGCAATGCTCGCGCATCCGCAGTGGCAGCGTTTCCAGGCCTTGCAGGAACAGGAAGGCGTTGAACGGGCTCATCGCCGCACCGAGATCGCGGAGCAGCGTCACCCTTGCCTTGATGATATAGGCAACCGGGCCGATCGGCTTCACCGCCTGGGTCCAGACTGCGCCATGATAGCTGGGATCCGGCTGGTTGAGGCCGGGGAAGCGTGCCGCATTGGCTTCCCAATCGAAATTGCCGCCGTCGATGATGGCACCGCCAATTGAGGTGCCATGGCCGCCGATATATTTCGTCGTCGAGTAGACGATGATTGCCGCACCATGATCGAAGGGCCGGCAGAGGATCGGTGCCGCGGTATTGTCCATGATCAGCGGCACGCCGAGCTTGCGGCCGATATCCGCCACTTCCTTGATCGGGAAGACCCGCAGCTTTGGATTGGGCAGGGTTTCCGCGTAATAGGCGCGGGTCTTGTCATCGGTCGCCTTGGCGAAGGCTTCCGGATCCTGCGGGTCGACAAACCGCACCTCGATGCCCTGATCCTTCAGCGTATTGGCGAAGAGGTTCCAGGTACCGCCATAGAGATCGGTCGAGCTGACGACATTGTCACCGGCCTTGGCAATGTTCTGGATGGCGAAGGCCGAGGCCGCCTGGCCGGAGCTGACCGCCAAAGCCGCTGCGCCGCCCTCGAGCGCGGTGAGGCGCTGCTCCAGCACATCGGTGGTCGGGTTCATGATGCGGGTATAGATATTGCCGAAGCGCTTCAGGGCGAAGAGGTCGGCGGCATGGGCACTGTCGTCGAACTGGTACGACGTCGTCTGGTAGATCGGCACGGCGACGGCGTTGGTGGCAGCATCGCGGCGATGGCCGGCATGCAGGACCACAGTCTCCGGATGCTTGCTTTGTGCGCTCATTAAGATTTCTCCTTAGACTTAGCCCAAGCCTGCTGTCATCGGTGCCGATCCAGGTGTTTCCTGTCAAGCGAGCAATCTATTACCGATGTAGCAAAAATCTTGCGGCAATATGCCGTTAGGACGTTTCGCGGCAAGACTTGACGGCGCCCGACGGGTGGTCGAAAAGACCTCTCCATTGGGAGAGGGCGGTTCGGCGTCGCGCCGCGCACCTGCTCCGGCAGCGTTAATCATTTCCTGGTCGGAGCCGATCGCCGTGACCGAGTACGTGCAGTTCACTGAGACCGATGGTGTCGGGACGATCACCTTCAGCAATCCCGAAGCCCTTAACGCGCTCGGCCTCGAAGAAATCACCGCTATCGACAGCCAGCTTCGGCGGTGGCGGTCGGAGGCGGGGATCAGCGGCGTCATCCTGCGTGGCGAGGGCTTTCATGCCTTTTCCAGTGGCGAAAACCTGCTCGAGCTCTATCGGGCGCTGGATGCCGGCGACGAAACCTATCCGGTCACGCTCCAGCGCAGCACGCACCGATTGGTCCAGCTCTGGGCAAGCTATCCGAAACCGACCATGGCCGTCATGAACGGCGTTACCATGGGCCTGGGTGCCGGGCTGGCCATGGCAGCAGCGATCCGTGTGGTGACGGATCTGACGCTGTTTTCCATGCCCCATTGCCGCCTTGGTCTCGTGCCCGATGCCGGCAGCGCTTATTATCTCGCCAAATGCCCGGGGCAGCTCGGCCTGTTCCTGGCCCTGACCGGCATCGAGATTCGCGCCCCCGGCATGCTACATGCCGGCCTCGGCACGCATTACGTGCCACCGCAGGATGTCGATTGGGTCGGCTTCCATAATGTCGACATCCTGGCTGTAGAGATGGCGCGACGCCCGCTGGCCCTTATCCAGGCGGAAGTTGATCGCTGTTTCAGCCAACGGACCGTGAGCGAGATCGAGACCGTGTTGACGGCCCGGCCGGAAAAAGGCTTCCGCGACTTCCTCGACCAGATGCGCCGCGGCAACCCGCTGGCACTGGCCTTGACTTACCGGCACGTAACGAAGGCGACAGGCCGCGGACTTGAAGATATTCTGCAAGAAAGCTATCGCTTGAATCGCCGGATGATGAAGACCGGCAATGTCAAAGAGGCCGTTCGCGCGTTGCTGATCGACGGCGACGGCAAGGCGGCTTGGCCAGTGACGGGCGCCGATGTGGCGGCTGTGGAGCAGGCTTTCCAGCCTTTGAGTGCCGAAGCCGAATTATATTTTGAGAAAAACTAGTATTTTTAGTTAGTTAAGCCTCATTTTGGATAAGTGAGGCGAAATGCAGAAGCAAAATAACGCGAAATTAACCAGTTTTTTACAGCAAATCCCTATCGTCATCCTTGGGTAAATGGGGATTGGCCATGGGGGTCGCTCTCTGACGTCGGAGTAAAATAGGGTGAAAAAGGCCTATCTCGAGACGATTTCGCTGATCGAACGACTGCACCGGGAATGCCTGGAAGTGATCAAGGCAGATCTCGACCGGCAAGGGATTCGCGATCTCAACAACGTCCAGGCGATGATCCTGTTCAATATCGGCAAGGACACCTTGTCGGTGGGAGAGTTGACGAATCGCGGCTATTACCTTGGTTCGAACGTCTCCTATAACGTGAAGAAGATGGTCGAGAACGGCTATCTGATGCAGGAACGCTCAACCCATGATCGCCGCGCGGTCCATGTCCGCCTGTCGCCAAAGGCGCTGGAAGTTTGTGAGCGGATGGACGAGATGTATGACCGCCATCTGAAGGCGATGAGCAGCGAGATTGCCACCCAGGGAGACCTGGAGACGATCAACACCACTTTGCGCCGCATCGAACGCTTCTGGGCGCACGGCCTGAGCTACGCGCTGCGCACCGCGTCTTGATACGCGTGGCGATATCTCACTCAAAAGAGGGACCGTCTGGTCCCTCTTTTGATTCCTGCCGCCAATTTTGCTCTTTTTGCTTAGTCGCATGCCGGAGCACCCGGCTGCAGGCAGTGGCGACAGAGTAGCGGGGCAGGGACCGAGAAACCGAGCCTGGAATCAATCAGGGGGGCGGCTATTGCGACCGCCCCCTGGCTTTTTTTGACAGGCGACTTGGCCCGGTCCCCGGCGTCGTCCGCGCGGTCGATCAGCCGATTCGCGTCTTCTCCAGCATCTTTTCATCGAGGGCATAGCCGAGGCCGGGCGCCTCGCCGAGGCGAATCCAACCGTCACCATCGACCTTGAAGGACTTTTCCATCATGAAGTCGCGCCGCTCCAGGCTCCATTCCGGCGGATCGTAGGGGAACTCGAGGAAGAGTCCATCCGTCAGTCCTGCCGTCAAATGGGCATTGGCGACGACGCCCATGCCATTGGTCCAGGTATGCGGTGTAAACATGATGTTGTGTTCAGCCGCCAGCATGGCGACGCGGCGCAGGCCGGTGATGCCACCGACCAGGGCCGCATCGGGCTGCAGGATGTCGAGCGAACGATTCTCGATCAGCATGCGGAATTCATAGAGCTCGCGGGTCATCTCGCCGCCGGCGATGCGCACATCCACCATCTGGCGCAGCTCAGCCATGCCCTTGTGATCGCCGCGATGCAGCGGCTCTTCCATCCAATAGACATCAAGACGCTCCAGCTCGCGAGCAACCTTGACCGCATCCTTGACGGTCCAGGGGGTGGCTGTATCCCAGGACATGCGCCAGCCCTGATTGCAATCGACCATCAGCCTCAGCTTGTCACCGACAGCCTTGCGGACCGCCTCCAGCGCCTTGATGTCGTCGCGCCAGTCACCGCGATGGAAGCGCACCTTCATCGCCTCGAAGCCTTGGCCCAGGAAGCTCTGCGCAACATCGGCCATTTCGCTGGCGCTGCGCAAGGTACCGGAGGAGGCATAGGCCCGAATCTTGTCGTTCATGCCGCCGATCAGGCGCCAGACCGGCTGTCCCGTGATCTTGCCGGCAAGATCCCACAGCGCCAGATCCAGCGGCCAGCAGCGGCCGTAATGGAAGTTGATGTTGTTGATGACGCGGTAGTGGCGCTCGATCGCCAGCGGGTCCTGGCCGATGAAAAGATGCTCGTGACCCTGGAAACCCACCATCATATCGCCGGAAGCCACGCCGGTGATACCCGCATCCGTCTCCACCCGCGTGATCGTCGCATCGAAATGGGTACGCGGCCGCGTGTCCCAGCTGGCCCGGAACGGCGGGTCCATCGGCAGGCGATGATGGCTGATGGCGATATTAGTGATTTTCATCCTGAAATCCCTGGTAGCGGTGCAAATCGGCTGTCAATCTGCGCCCCACCCGCCGGGTTTTCCAAGGCGATTTTCTCACGCCGCTTATGACGAGAAGGTATCCGGTCGGGATCAGGTCCTTGAGTCTTCCGATTCAATATCCCCACAGATGCTGGAGCGAGACGGCACCATGCTGATTGGTGGTGACCAACTGGCAATTAAGATCGGCCTCGGCGGACTTCACTATGAGGGCGCCAAGCTGGTCACCAAGGAAATCACCAAGATCCGGTATCAGCTCTGGGAGCCAGACCAAGCGCTGGGTGAAGGCCGGAATCTCGAACGCGGCTTCCTTCTGGGCACCCCCTAGGTCATGGACAACGATTTTCACCTTAGCCGAGCGTTTGTAGTGCCGCGATCCACTGCCGTTGACGATCATCAGGCCGCTTTTGTAGCCAGCGCCGTGGCGTACCCGCGCGGTCAGATTGCTTCGGCCGACAATGCCATTGGCCGGGCTCAGCCAATGAGGGAAACCGTCGATCGCCACGCCAAGATTACGCCAGCAGGACTGGAACTCCGTGACATCGCGATCACCAGAAAGACGGTCTTGCACAACCATATCCGGCAACAGCTTGTATCCTGCCCGGGTCTGGCCATTTTTCAGCCAGTCGGGCGCCACAAGTACCAGCCGCACCTGCTTACTCACCGCATCATCGACGCCGGCAAGAAAGTGCTGTGAAAAGCTCGGCCCCTCATGGCTTTTCTGATATGGCGTCGTTGCAATGAACCGGCCTCCGCCATCAAAGAGATGCAGCAGGAAATCGCGGCATGGAGGGTTGCTGGCATCGCAATCGAAGCCGAATTCCAGCCGATGGTCCGGGCCCATAACCGGCACGGGATGCGGATCGATCATGAACCCCGCCTCGGCAAGCTGCTTTAAGCGGCCCGCTTCTTCCGCGGATTGTGGCATATCCGCGCGGTCTTGCCATGGCACGCTGATATGGTGATTGCCAGAAAGGCTCGTGCCGATCCCCGTTGATTTGTCGTCGCCCGACGCGTCACGATCAAAGGCAAACCAGAAGGACCCGCCATAGCCGCGATATCGGCAATTCATCAATCCTGCAGCAGCCGATGTCGGACGATTGATCTGTACTTCCGCAACGTAAGCGGAGAAGTCGCGCTGCTGGCTCTGCTCACGGCCGCCGTACCGCGTTTCGATGGTGGAGTTAGCTACTTGATTGCGGTCAAAATTGGGAATCGTCAGGGCAATATCACCGCAGCGCACCAAACGATCCGAGAGCCGAAATTCCTCAGTTCGGTCCGGCTTGCGGTTGAATTCATGTGCGCTATGCAATGTCGTCAGCGAGTTCTGCCAGAACACATCACCGCAAAGCCGCATGCGGTAATGTCGACCACGGGTCAGGACCGGATGTTCGACTGTAGCCGAAATGGCTGCTGTGGATTTCCGCACAGGAAAAAAGTCGGAGAGCTTTATAACGATGGACTGGTTCGGCTCCAACACGCGGTAGAAATGCTTCTCTTCTGGCCCGTGGTAAATGGTGATTTTGAATTGCAGCGGGTCGCGAATGCCGAAAAACTGCTCGAAATGGTTAAAAAGCAAAGCCTCTGCGTCATCAGCGCCGACCGGCACGGGCAGGGTGCCACTGCAGAATTCCCAGTTATCGGCGACCCAGTGCAATGGCATCTCTTTGCCGGCCTGTTGCAGTAAGAGGGCCAGCTGCAGCGACTGCCGCCAGCGCTCCGCTATGCCAGTGCCACCACACAAGATTGCATCTGTGCTGGAAAGTACTGCTTGCTCCGTGAACAAGGCGCCATCTTCGATGTCACGAAAATCGTTAGAAACCCAGGTGAGTTCGAGGCCGGGCAATGCGGCTGTCACCGTTTCTAAAAACGCGGAGGAGCCATTAACGCATATCCACCTCGCGCCGGCGGCAGCAAGAAGTCGACTGACCTCTGCGACAGAGCGAGAGGTTGCCGGATTGAATTTGCCGGCTGCCGACTTTGAGGCACGATCAACAGGCTTGGCCAGTGGATTTGTACTCAAGCGCAGGAAGGTCTTAATTCGTGACTGCCAAACCGAGGTCCCGCTCATTAATTAGATCCGTGGTTAACAGTAAAACATAGGTAGTCGTCATTTGTAGCGCTATTAACTCACCCGGCTCAAGCGATCGCGTCGAAAGGACGATTTTGGGCGAAAAGGGCAGGCGCTGGAGATAGCCCTGCGAGCAAGAAAATGGCTTGTTATTGCCAATTTTTCTAGCATCCATCTCTTATGTAGCGAATACAAACTCAAGCCAAAAGGGGGTATGCTGTGACTGCATTACCGCATTTCTTGGCCGAGAAACTGCAGCGGGACAAGTTGAAATGCGTTGATGTAGGGACCTGCGGCGGCCCGCAGGGAAGCTGGGCGCGGCTCCGTGATTTCATTGAGGCCGATACGCTGGAGCCACACCCAGTCGCATGCGAAAGAAGTGCTGCTCGGCCTGGGGAACACAGGTGCCCGATCGGCCTTGCAGGTTCCGGCAAACACTCTTTGCATGTTCTCGGGAAGCCGTCTGGTTCATCTCTCTATCCACCCAATCCGCCCATGATTGGAGAGTTTGCAACTGAGAGCTATCGGCACCTTAATAAGCGTGTCGAAATCGATGCTTTGTCCGTTTCGGATTTTATCCGAAAGCTGACCCGCACGCTGCCTAGCCTGATCAAGTTCGATACGCAGGGACCTGAACTCGATATCTTCTGATCCCAGCAGGGTGAGTATTGAACCTACTCTTCTGGCTGTACAGGTCGAGATCGAATTCGTCGAGTTGTCAAGGGCCACCATCTCTTTGCCGATGTCGATCTCTTCATGAAGTCAAAGGGCTTCATCCTCTATGACCTTAAGCCTGCCGATCTACCGGTGCCTTGACGAAACCCTATCGCTCCTCGAAACTGATCAACATCAAGCTCTGCTGAGCCGTAATGACTTCGAGGCCGCCATCTCATTCACCCGAACTGTCGCGCCGCGTCCATCGCTTCGGCAGCAGACGGCTGCCGTGGGCAAATGGGCGCACAAAATCTGCCTATGAGCGAGGGTGGGTCAGGTCAAAAAAGTTAGATACTGGCTCGATCGAAAGTGGAATTACTGATTTCTGCTCAGGTCCGTGGGTGTGTTGGTCGCTTTCGCGATGTAATAGCGAATGAAGCCTTCCACCGCTTCCGATGCAGTACCCTCCTCCTGTAACTGCATGTGCCGGCTGAAGACCGCACGTCGCTGCGCTTCCGTTCCTCGCCTCAGATCGTCCCCCGTAGCGGCACGACGTAACAGCGTGACAAATTCTTCCGGTGATCTGGCGATATAGATGACCTCGGCGACAGCCGGATCATTGGGGTCTAACAGGAACTGAGATGGCTCCTCCTTTGTCTGTCCCCACCAGGGAATAACCACCGGTGTATCAGTCAGTAGTGCCTCGACCAAAGCCAACGAGTTGTAGCCAACCACCAGACGAGAAATGGGAAACACGTCGAAAAGTGGCGTGTCGTAAGTCAGCAATAGATTATTCGGCGCTGGCACCATCGCAGAGATTTCGTCGTAATCCGCGCGTTTCTTGCATTTAACCATCCATTTCACTCGCTGATTTAACGCCGTTTTGGACGTTTCAGCGAATTGCTGAAATACTTCGGCGAACAGATCCTGGGCGCCATAACCTGGAAGATTGAAGGTGACGAGCGTGATATGCGTCTTCTCACAAATCGGCCGCGGCGCGATATGGAGCCAGGAGTCATAACGCGGTGCACCGGTGACCCAAATGTCGTCCGGATCGGAGACGCCTGGTGACATTGCGATCTTCGTCGCATGGCTGAAGCAAGCGATACCATTGCCATTGAACCGGAATTTCGCGTCCGCGATCCGTCGATGTAGCCAGGGCGAGGTCCAAGGAATGGTGTAGTTTTCGCGCGAGAGAACCAGAAAGGGTATGCCCAGGGCCACGCAACCAAGCTTGATGGCCTCGTCCTGCCAATAGTCGAAATTGGCCGCCATGAAGGCATCGATCCTGGTTTTGCGCGATGCTTCCTGCAGAAAGGCGCGACCGAACTTCTGAAGCCGGTTCTTTAACTCAGGGGCTTCGTCCAGCAAAGCTGTGAAATAGGTTTGTTGCCGTAGATTTTCGGGGACCCAAGGCTCTTGCGCCTTTTTAACCTTCACGGCGCTGATCGCGGCAAAGTTCAGATTAGTTCGGTGACGTAACTGCTCCACATCCTTGGAAAATTGTGCTCGACGCGCAACAAGCACGGTGGCGCGGCCTGGTATCACGCCATCCCAGGAAACCTCCTGCGCGAGATTCCGAGCTATTCGCTGAATGTCGTCGTTCACGAAGGAGACAACCGAACGTCGGTAGGCTCTGAGAATCGAAGAAAATATGCTGGCCATGAAAGGTGGCGGCGGACGTTTCCAAAGGTAAATAGATCAATAGACCAGTGATACCAGACAACGGCGGCGAAGGAGACGGAAAAAACTGCCTCCCTCTAATGCCATTTGGCGGATTCACGCCCCCGTAAACGCCTGCAACCCCGTCTGCGCGCGGCCCAGGATCAGCGCGTGGATATCGTGGGTGCCTTCATAAGTATTGACGGCCTCCAGATTCATCACATGGCGGATGACATGGTATTCGTCTGACACGCCATTGCCGCCATGCATGTCGCGGGCGGTGCGGGCGATGTCGAGGGACTTGCCGCATGAATTGCGCTTCAGCATCGAGATCGCTTCCGGGGCGGCCTTGCCTTCGTCCTTCAGGCGGCCGAGGCGCAGGCAGGCATGGAGACCGAGGGTGATCTCGGTCTGCATATCGGCAAGCTTCTTCTGGATCAGCTGGTTGGCGGCGAGGGGACGACCGAACTGCTTGCGGTCCATGGTGTATTGCCGGGCGGCGTGCCAGCAGAATTCGGCAGCCCCCAGGGCGCCCCAGGAAATGCCGTAGCGGGCATTGTTGAGACAGCCGAAGGGACCGCCCAGGCCCTTAGCATTGGGCAGGTGGTTCTCATCCGGGACAAAAACGTCCTGCAGGGCAATTTCGCCCGTAATCGAGGCGCGCAGGCTGAACTTGCCCTCGATTTTCGGGGTGGTGAAGCCCTTCATGCCGCGTTCGACCACGAAGCCGCGGATCACACCGTCTTCGGTCTTGGCCCAGACCACCGCGATATCTGCGATCGGCGAATTGGTGATCCACATCTTGGCGCCGTTGAGAATATAGCCGCCGTCGACCTTCTTGGCCCGGGTCACCATGCTGCCGGGATCGGAGCCGTGATCGGGCTCGGTCAGGCCGAAACAGCCGACGATCTCGCCGGTCGCCAGGCGGGGCAGGTATTTCTGACGCTGGGCTTCGGTGCCATAGGCATGGATCGGATGCATGACCAGGCTGGATTGTACCGACATCGCCGAGCGATAACCGGAATCCACCCGTTCGACCTCGCGGGCAATCAACCCATAGCTGACATAGTTGGTGCCAGCGCAACCATAACCATCAATGGTTGAGCCGAGCAGGCCGAGCTCGCCAAGCTCATTCATGATCTCGCGGTCGAAGCGCTCGTGCCGGTTGGCCTCCTTGACCCGGGGCATGAGCTTTTCCTGGCAGTAATTGCGCGCGGTGTCGCGCACCATGCGCTCTTCCTCGCTCAGCTGATCTTCCAGGAGAAGCGGATCTTCCCAATCGAAAACAGGCTTGGCCGGCTGGCTCATCTTACGGTCCTTCATGCAATTGGGGCCGGCGGGGCCGGCACCCGGAAATTCGCCTTCTGCCCGGCCGACACGCATTGTGGCCGGGTCATAGGGCGGCGTATATCATGGCCGACGACACGACGGCAGTGGCCTGGAGACATAGCCCTATGACACAGAAGGATGGCTATATCATCGAGTACTATCAACTCGGGAATAGCGTCAAAGTCACGGCCTTTGATCCCCAGACATTGACCGAAGTGGCCATTATCGGCGTTCCCGGCCTGTCGCGCGAGGCCCTGGCCCGCAATGCCGTGCGCAAGCTCGAATACGTGATGGCCAAGAACCAGGCCAAATCCGACCAGTAAAAGCGGCGCAGTCAGCCCGCGAAAAAAAACGGCTCCAGGAACAGGGTAGGGATGGCGAGCACAGGGAAAGCGGGCGGCAGATCGATTTGGCAGGCGGCGCCACCCAGATGATATCACATCGCTACCCAGGCACCATGAAGGCGCAACCCGAAGCACACGAGGTTAGCGGTTTCAAGCGATTTTATTGCAGTTGGGCGGGTTGCGGCTGTTAAAATCTCTTGTCGACTCTCAGAACTTTGCGCTACGGTCCGCGAAATAAAATAATATGCTGTTGGGGCCGGCCCATAAAAAGCCGGTCAACCAAACAGGGGGCTTAAAAAACGTTTGAACTAACTGCCACTGGTGCAGCGCTCACCTGATCGCCCGAACGGCGACGGGGTGGCTGTTTGCATTCTGAATTCCGTCTACCGGCGCAATATTCTGGCCGGCGGAAAATGGGCAGGGGAGCAAGGGAGCTCAGGAGACCAGATGGAATATTTCCTGCAGCAATTGATCAACGGCCTGACTCTCGGGGCCATCTATGGGCTGATCGCGATCGGCTATACGATGGTCTACGGCATCATCGGCATGGTCAATTTCGCACATGGCGACGTCTATATGATCGGCGCCTTCCAGGCCATGATCGTGCTGTTGATCACCAGTGCCCTGGGCATGACCTGGGTGCCGTTGCAGCTGCTGTTGATGCTGGTCATCTCGGTCATTCTCACCGCCGCCTATGGCTGGACGGTGGAGCGTGTCGCCTATCGGCCTTTGCGTGGCTCGACCCGCCTGGCGCCATTGATTTCGGCGATCGGCATGTCGATTGTCCTCGAAAACTATGTGCAGTTGCTGCAGGGACCACGTCCCAAGCCGATCGAACCGGTGATCCGCGGCGGCTTTGCCTTGACCAGCCAGGCGAGCGGCTTCGTCGTACAGCTCGGCTATCTGCAGATCGTCATCGTGCTCCTCACCATCGTGCTGATGACGGGCTTCGCTTATATGATTGCCAAGACGCCGCTGGGGCGCGCGCAACGTGCCTGCGAACAGGACCGCAAGATGGCCTCGTTGCTCGGCGTCAATGTCGATCTCACCATTTCCCAGACCTTCATCATGGGTGCCGCTCTGGCGGCTGTCGCCGGCATGATGGTGACGCTTTATTGGGGCGTGAACGACTTCTTCATGGGCTTCGTCGCCGGCATCAAGGCCTTCACGGCGGCCGTGCTCGGCGGCATCGGTTCGCTGCCGGGCGCCATGCTGGGCGGCGTGCTGATCGGCCTCATCGAGGCATTCTGGTCGGCTTATTTCTCCGCTGAATACAAGGATGTCGCCGCCTTCAGCATCCTGGTTCTGGTTCTCATCTTCCGTCCGACGGGCCTGCTCGGCCGACCGGAAGTCGAAAAGGTATAAGTGCATGACCGATGCCACTCTGAATCGGACGGCGCAAACCGGCAGCGCCGCCAAGTCGCCATCGATCATCGGCGTCGCCCTTAAGGAAGCTGCCTTAACCGCCGTCATCGTGTTCTTGATGAGTCTCCTGATGGTGGGCTTCCAGACCCAGGCGGTGCAGGGCCAGTATCTTGGTTATGTGACGCGCTACAGCGACGTCTTCTGGGCGGTCATCATCATTCCGGCGGGCCGTTTCGTCATGGCCCTCGACCGCCAGGGCAAGACCATGCCCGCCGTCATCGTCGGCGCGCTTGCTTTCATCTATTTCTTCATTGGCGGCGCGCTGGGTGTCCTAGAGCTGCCGATCTATAAGAGTATTCCGCTGCCCTATGAGCAGCCGATGGTCAACGTGATCTTCGGTCTCGGCGCGCTCTACATCCTTGGCACGGCGCTCAAGAGCAACCTATCGGCAGGCCAGCGCCGCCAGACCCTGGAGCAGCGCGAGGCCGCGGAAGCGAAAAGCGCCAAAATCGCCCGGAACATCTCCTCTATTCTGGGGCCAATCCTGGTCATTGGTGCGGTTGTTCTGCCGATGACGCCGTGGGGTGATCGCCAGCTGGTCGACAGCCTGATCCTGGTGCTGACCTATGTCATGCTCGGCTGGGGCCTCAATATCGTCGTCGGCCTCGCCGGCTTGCTCGATCTCGGTTATGTCGCCTTCTATGCGGTCGGCGCCTATACCTATGGCAAGCTCTCGACCGAGCTTGGCTTCAGCTTCTGGGAAAGCCTGCCGCTGGCCGGCATCATGGCTGCCAGTTTTGGTATCTGCCTCGGTTTCCCGGTGCTGCGCCTGCGCGGCGACTACCTCGCCATCGTCACACTCGGCTTCGGCGAAATGATCCGCATCGTGCTGATCAACTGGCAGGTCTTCACCGGCGGCCCCAATGGCATCGGTCAGATCACCAAGATCACCTTCTTCGGCTATCCGTTCGAACGTTCGGCGCCGGAGGGAACGACAACCTTCGCGCAACTGTTCGGGCTGCCGTTCAGCAGCGCCCACCGGGTCTACTTTCTCTATTACGTCATCCTGGTGCTGGCGCTGATCACCAATTTCGTTACCATGCGGCTGCGCAGATTGCCGATTGGCCGCGCCTGGGAAGCCTTGCGTGAGGACGAAACGGCCTGCCGGGCGCTCGGCATCAATCCGACCAATACCAAGCTGACCGCTTTTGCCATGGGCGCGATGTTCGCCGGTTTCGCCGGATCGTTCTTCGCCACCCGCCAGGGCTTCATCAGCCCGGAGAGCTTCACCTTCATTGAATCCGCGGTCATCCTGGCGATTGTCGTGCTCGGCGGCATGGGCAGCCAGGTCGGTGTCGCGCTGGCCGCGATCCTGCTGATCGGCCTGCCGGAGGCCCTGCGGCAGCTGGAGCTCTATCGCATGTTGGCTTTCGGCGGCAGCATGGTGCTGATCATGCTGTGGCGGCCGAAGGGCCTGCTGGCGCATCGGGCGCCGACCATTCTGTTGAACAAACATAAGAAAACCAAAGCTGCAGGAGCCGCATGATGGTTGGTGAAGCTGCGCTCATGCCGGAAGCCGGTGCCCCTGCCTTGTTGACGGTCGAGCATCTGACGATGCGCTTCGGTGGCCTGACCGCCATCGACGATGTGACCTTTACCGCCCAGAACCGTCAGATCACCGGCGTGATCGGGCCGAATGGCGCCGGCAAGACCACCTTGTTCAACTGCATCACCGGTTTCTACAAGCCGACGGTCGGCCGTCTCACCTTACAGGCACCGAACCGCCCGACCTATCTACTCGAGCAGATGGAAGGCTTCAAGATCGGCCAACAGGCGCATGTCGCTCGCACCTTCCAGAACATTCGCCTCTTCACCGGCATGTCCGTGCTGGAAAACCTGATGGTGGCTCAGCACAACAAGCTGATGAAGGCATCCGGCATGACCTTTCTCGGCCTGTTCGGCGTGCCGAGCTATAACCGTGCTGAACGCGAGGCGCGTGATCTGGCGGTGCATTGGCTGGAACGGGTCAATCTGAAACACCTCGCCGATGAACCCGCCGGCAGCCTGCCTTACGGTGCCCAGCGCCGCCTGGAAATCGCCCGCGCGATGTGCACTGATCCTGTGTTGCTCTGCCTCGATGAGCCGGCCGCCGGTCTCAATCCGCGTGAATCAGGTGAGCTCAATGCTTTGCTGCGCTCGATCCGCGATGATCTCGGCATCGGCGTGCTGCTGATTGAGCACGATATGAGCGTCGTCATGCAGATCTGCGACCACATCGTGGTGCTCGATTACGGTCGCAAGATTGCCGATGGTGTGCCCGCCGAAATTCGCGCCGATCCCGCCGTGATCCGCGCTTATCTCGGTGAAGAAGAAGCCGAATAAGGACCTGCTTGCATGTTGAAGATTTCCGGTGTTCGCACGTTCTATGGCCATATCGAGGCGCTCAAGGGCATCGATATGGAGATCAATGCCGGCGAGATCGTGACATTGATCGGCTCCAACGGCGCCGGCAAGTCGACCTTGCTGATGACGATCTGCGGTACGCCACAAGCGCGCAACGGCAACATCACTTATGAGGGCCGCGACATCACCCGCGTGCCGACCTATGAAATCATGCGCTTGGGCATCGCGCAGTCGCCGGAAGGGCGCCGCATTTTCCCGCGCATGAGCGTGTTCGAGAACTTGAAGATCGGCGCCATCACCACCGACCCGAAATATTTCGAAGAGGATCTGGAGCGCGTCTTCCGCATTTTCCCACGCCTGCGCGAGCGCGAGGGACAGCGCGGCGGCACTTTGTCCGGCGGCGAACAGCAGATGCTGGCGATTGCCCGGGCTCTCATGAGCCGGCCGCGCCTACTATTGCTGGACGAGCCGTCGCTCGGTCTTGCACCGCTGATCGTCAAGCAGATCTTCGAGATCATTCGTGAGATCAACCAGCAGCAGGGCGTCACGGTTTTCCTTGTCGAGCAGAACGCCAATCATGCGCTGAAGCTGGCGCATCGCGGCTATGTTCTGGTCAACGGCAAGATCACCTTGTCCGGCACCGGCAAGGAATTGTTGAGCAATGCCGAAGTGCGCGCCGCCTATCTCGAAGGCGGACATTGATCAGCGCCAGGAGATGAATGCCCCATGATTGCGTTTTTGATTTTCCTCTGCCTCTACGGCTTTGCCGCCTTCATGATGGGACAGGCTCTCGCCGAGACCTGGCGTCCCTTGTGGCACAACTTTTTTTACGGCGTTCTGCTGACCCTCGGTGACCGCGCTCTGGCTTACATGCTGCTGCATACCGACAAGCTCAGCCTGTCGGCTTTTCTGAGCAGCATGTTTGGCCTGGCAGCGCTGCTCGATCTGGTGATCATCTTTGCGATTGCCCTGTTTGCCTATCGCGTCACCCGCGCAAGGCAGATGGTGACACAATATCCCTGGCTCTACGAAAAGGCAGGGCTTTTGACCTGGAGCGACCGCACTGCCACCCGCGGTTGATCCAGTACCTGGGAGACGAGGTGGCTTATTTGGTAATGGCAGCCGGTATTGGTTGACCCGGCTGTTGATCGGCGAGAAGATGCCGGTCAGCTTGACCTCCTGGTCAAGTGTCAACCCAGTCTGACGTGAGGGAGACATGTTGAAGAAACTGGTAACCACGACGGCGCTCGTCGCAGCAGTATCGGCTGGCGCATTTACCCTTGGCACGCAAGCCAAGGCGGATGACATCACCATCGCCGTCGCTGGTCCGATGACCGGTGATCTAGCTGCGTTCGGCGAACAGCTGCAGCGCGGTTCGGAGATGGCCGTCAAGGACATCAATGCCAAGGGGGGTGTTCTCGGTAAGCAGATTAAGCTGGAGAAAGGCGACGACCAGTGCGACCCGAAGCAGGCCGTGCAGGTTGCCAATGATCTCGTGAAGAAGGGCGCCGTGTTCATTGCCGGTCACTTCTGTTCGGGTTCCTCGATCCCGGCGTCCGACGTCTATTCGGAAGAAGGCATCATTCAGATGACCCCGGCGTCGACCAACCCGGCCTTCACCGAAGGTCCGGCGACGAAGGGCATCAAGACCATCTTCCGTACCTGCGGCCGCGATGACGCGCAGGGCAAGTTCGCCGGCCCGTGGCTGGCCAAGACCTATGGTGGCAAGAACATCGCCGTTCTCGACGACAAGTCGGCCTATGGCCAGGGCCTCGCCAACGAAACCCAGAAGGGTCTCGAGGGCGCGGGTGGCAAGGTCGCGCTGCGTGACACCTACACGCAGAAGGAAAAGGACTTCTCGGCCCTCATCTCCAAGATGAAGGACGCGAAGATCGACGTCGTCTATATCGGCGGTTACCACAACGATGCCGGCTTGATGATGCGTCAGGCGCGTGAGCAGGGCTTCAAGGCCGACTTTGTGTCGGGTGACGCGCTGAACACTGCGGAGTTCTGGTCGATCTCCGGCCCGGCCGGCGAAGGCATGCGCTTCTCGGATGCGGCTTCGGCCATCGGCCTTGATTCGGCGAAGGATGTTGTCGCTGAGTTCAAGGCTGATAACTACAACCCCGAAGGCTATACGCTCTCGACCTATGCGGCGGTTCAGGCCTGGGCGGCTGCGGCCACCAAGGCGGGCACCACGGATCCGGCCAAGGTTGCAGAAGTTCTGCATTCCTCGACCATCCCGACGATCATTGGCGACCTCACCTGGGATGCCAAGGGCGATCTGACCAAGGTGAACTATGCCTGGTTCATCTGGCATGACGGCAAGTATGCCCAGGAGCCTCTGAACTAAGGGGAACCCCTGAACTAGAGAAAAGCCAAAAAACGCTCGATCCGGCAAAGGATCAGTCTGGGAGCCCGGATGCAAATCCGGGCTTCTTTTTTCGATAGTTTGTGGTTGGCGCCACGCGGTGGCGGAGATATGGTATCCGGCGCCTCATCGCGGACCGCCACCGAAAGCCTGAAAATGACCGACCAGCCCGAAATCATCGCCATTGCCAGCGACCATGCCGGCTTTGCCTTGAAGGAAATCCTCAAGACGGAATTGGCGCAGCTCGGTTTCAAGGCGCTGGACCTGGGTCCGGACAGTGAGGCCTCGGTCGATTACCCGGATTTCGCTAATGCACTGGCCGGCGCTCTCGGCGACGGGCGTGCCAAGCGCGGTGTCCTGATCTGCGGCTCGGGTATCGGTATTTCGATCGCCGCCAACCGCCATCGCCATATTCGCGCCGCCCTCATTCATGATGCCCTGGGTGCCCGGCTGTGCCGCGAGCATAACGATGCCAACGTCCTGACCCTGGGAGCCCGGCTCATCGGTGTCGATGTCGCTAAGGATTGCCTGAAGGTGTTTTTGACGACAGATTTTGCTGGGGGGCGGCACCAAAATCGCGTCGCCAAACTGGGCTAATATCCCAAAAATCGGCGCAAGCCCAACAGGTTAGAACGCGACAAGGATTCTCGACATGGCCACTTCCTCTTACACGCCAATGGCTGGCTTCTTCACCGCCTCGCTGGCCGAGCGCGACCCCGAATTGAATGCCTCGATCGGCAAGGAGCTATTCCGGCAGCAGGACCAGATCGAGCTGATTGCCTCGGAAAACATCGTCTCCAAGGCGGTGATCGAGGCCCAGGGCTCGGTTCTGACCAACAAGTATGCCGAAGGCTATCCCGGCAAGCGTTATTACGGCGGCTGCGAATTCGTCGATATTGCCGAGCAGCTGGCAATCGACCGCGCCAAGAAGCTGTTCAACTGCGCCTATGCCAATGTGCAGCCGCATTCCGGCGCCCAGGCCAATCAAGCCGTGTTCTTCGCGCTGCTCCAGCCCGGCGATACCTTCATGGGCCTGAACCTGGCGGCTGGTGGTCACCTGACCCACGGTTCGCCGGTCAATCAGTCCGGCAAGTGGTTCAAGGTGGTGCCCTATACGGTGCGCCAGGACACACAGACGATCGACATGGATGAGGTCGAGCGCCTCGCCAAGGAGAATAAGCCGAAGCTGATCCTGGCCGGCGGCTCGGCCTATCCGCGCTTCTGGGATTTCGAGCGCTTCCGCAAAATCGCGGACTCAGTCGGCGCCTATTTCATGGTCGACATGGCGCATTTCGCCGGCCTGGTCGCGACTGGCGTCCATCCGAGCCCGCTGCCCCACGCCCATGTCTGCACCACGACCACCCACAAGACGCTGCGCGGGCCCCGTGGCGGCATGATCCTCAGCAATGACGAGGAACTCGGCAAGAAGATCAATACGGCGGTCTTCCCAGGCCTGCAGGGCGGCCCGCTGATGCACGTAATCGCCGCCAAGGCGGTCGCTTTCGGCGAAGCGCTGCAACCCGAGTTCAAGGCCTATACGGAGACGGTCGTCGCCAATGCCAAGGTCCTGGCGCAGACCCTGGTCGAAGGTGGCCTTGCCATCACCACCGGCGGTACCGACAATCATCTGATGCTGGTTGATCTGCGGCCGAAGAAGCTGACCGGCAAGGCGTCCGAGCACAGCCTCGAGGAAGCTGGCATCACCTGCAACAAGAACGGCATTCCATTCGATCCGGAAAAACCCGCCATCACCTCGGGCATCCGCCTTGGCACGCCGGCTGGAACGTCACGCGGCTTCGGTCCGGCCGAGTTCAAGCAGATCGGCCAGATGATCATCCGCGTGCTCGATGGTCTGGCTGCCAATCCGACTGATAACAGCGCGGTCGAGAAGGCCGTGCGTGAAGAAGTTCGCGCCCTCTGCAAGCGGTTCCCGATTTATCGGTAACCGCTCTGTGGGGGCAGAGTAATAGGGGGTAATGCATGCGCTGTCCGTTCTGCGGAAACGAAGATACGCAGGTCAAGGATTCCAGGCCGACCGACGATAATTCGGCCATCCGCAGACGGCGGCAATGCACCAATTGCGGGGCCCGCTTCACCACTTTCGAGCGGGTCCAGCTACGCGAGCTGATCGTTGTGAAAAGCAACGGTCAGCGCGAGCCCTTCGATCGCGAGAAACTGCTGCGCTCGATGCAGGTCAGCCTGCGCAAGCGTCCCGTTGACTCCGAACGTCTGGAGCGGGTCGTCAACGGAATAGTGCGCCGGCTCGAAAGCTCCGGTGAGAGCGAGATCCCCACTTCCGTCATTGGCGAAGCCGTGATGGATGCCCTCGGTACCCTGGACAAGGTCGCCTATATCCGCTTTGCCTCGGTCTACCGCAATTTCCGCGAGGCGAAGGATTTCGAAACCTTCGTCGGCAAGATTGGCGGCACAGATAACGACTGAGGCCGATCTCGGCCATATGCGCGCCGCCTTGTCATTGGCAAGGCGGGGCCTTGGTCGGGTCTGGCCCAATCCCGCCGTCGGCTGCGTCATTCTCGATCAATCCGGCATCGTCGTCGGCCGTGGGGTCACCCAGCCAGGCGGGCGTCCGCACGCCGAGACCGAAGCCTTGCGCCAGGCCGGCGCGTCGGCCCGTGGCGGCACTGCCTATGTCACGCTAGAACCCTGCGCCCATCACGGCAAGACGCCGCCTTGCGCCGAGGCGCTGATCACCGCCGGCATCGCCCGCTGTGTCGTCGCCCTGCAGGATCCCGATCCGCGTGTCGCCGGCGGCGGCATCGAGAAGCTGAAGCACGCCGGCTGCAAGGTCGAGCTGGGCCTTCTCCGTGATGAGGCCCATGAAGTCACCGCCGGTTTCTTAAGCCGGATCGAATGCGGCAGGCCGCTGGTCACCCTGAAGCTGGCAACCACGCTCGACGGCCGCATTGCCACGCGCAGCGGCCAAAGCCAGTGGATCACCGGGCCGGAAGCCCGCCAATACGGCCATCTGCTGCGCGCCACCCACGACGCCATCCTGGTGGGATCGGGAACAGCCTTGGCCGACAATCCCAGTTTGACCTGCCGACTGCCGGGCCTGGCCGATCGTTCGCCCGTGCGGGTGGTGCTGGACCGACGCCTGCGCCTGCCGCTGGACAGCGATCTCGCAAAGACCGCGCGGGAAGTCCCGGTCTGGCTGGTCACCGGCGATCAGCACAGCGATGCAAGGCTGGAAGCCTACCGGGATCTCGGGGTAGAGGTTCTCGCCCTGGGCAGTCCCGATCCGCGAGAAATCCTCGCGGCCCTGGGGCAGCGGGGCCTGACCCGGCTGCTGGTCGAAGGCGGCAGCCAGATCGCCGCTGCCTTTTTGCACGCCAAACTGGTCGACCGCCTGGCCTGGCTGCGGGCGGCCGGCATCCTTGGCGGGGACGCTCTGCCGGGGGTTGGCGATCTCGCTGTGGGCCAGCTGGCCGACATGCAGCGCTTTCAGCTCAGTTCCGCGCAGCGGCTGGGCGGCGACTATCTGGAAACCTACCGCCATTTAGCGTAAGACAATCCCCGAAACACGGCCTGCAGGTCAGGCAGGTTGCGGTAACTATTTGAGTTTTCAGCATGTTCACTGGGATTATCACCGACCTGGGCAAGGTGCGCGCGGTCGTCGCCGGTCCTGTTACCCGCCTCACCATCGAAACCAGCTTCGAGACCGCCGGTATCGATCTCGGCGCCTCGGTTGCCTGCAACGGCATCTGCCTGAGCGTGGTGGAAAAGGGCGCCGGCTGGCTGGCCTTCGAGGTCAGCAATGAGACCATCGACAAGACGACCTTGGGTGACTGGCAGGCCGGCACGCCGGTCAATCTGGAACGCGCCTTGAAGCTCGGCGACGAACTGGGCGGACATCTCGTCAGCGGCCATGTCGATGGCGTCGGCAAGATCGTCGGCGTGCGCCTAGATGGCGGCAGCACGCGGATCGAGATCGAAGCACCGGCCAACCTTGCCCGCGCGATTGCAGCCAAGGGCTCGATCACCGTCGATGGTGTCTCGCTGACGGTCAATGAAGTCGGCGACCGGGTGTTTGGCGTCAACATCATCCCGATCACCCAGACGGCAACCAATCTTGGCGCGGCTGCCGCCGGCAAGCGCGTCAATCTGGAAATCGATCTTATCGCCCGCTATGTCGCCCGCCTGCTCGGCAAGGAGGCAGTGTGACGACCTTCGACGACGTGCTTTCGCCGACCGCGGAGATCATCGAGGACGCCAAGGCCGGGAAGATGTTCATCCTGGTCGATGACGAGGACCGCGAGAACGAGGGCGACCTCGTCATCCCGGCTGAGATGGCGAATGCCGCTGCCATCAACTTCATGGCGCGGTTCGGCCGTGGCCTGATCTGCCTCACCATGGAACGCGACCGGGTGGAACAGCTCGGTCTGCCTTTGATGGCGCAGCGCAACGGCACCCGGCACCAGACCGCCTTCACCGTCTCGATCGAGGCGCGGGAAGGGGTGACGACGGGCATCTCGGCGCATGACCGGGCCCGCACCGTTGCGGTTGCCATCGATCCCGCCAAGGGGCCGCATGATATCGTCTCGCCGGGTCACATCTTCCCGCTAATGGCACGCGACGGCGGTGTCCTGGTGCGCACCGGCCATACCGAGGCCTCGGTCGATATCGCCCGCCTGGCCGGGCTCAATCCGTCTGGCGTCATCTGCGAAATCATGAATGACGACGGCACCATGGCGCGCCGCGACGACCTCATCCAGTTCGCACAGTTGCACGGGTTGAAGATCGGCACCATCCGCGACCTGATCGCCTATCGCCGCCGCTATGATCGCATCATCGAGCGCACCTTGGAGACCAGCTTCAAGAGCCGCCATGGCGGTGAGTTCAAGATGTATGTCTATACCAATCAGGTGGCGCATTCGGAACATGTGGCCCTGGTGAAGGGTGACATCCACGGCGACGATCCGATCCTGGTGCGCATGCATGCGATGAGCGTCCTTGACGATGTGCTGGGCGATGCCGAGAGTGGCCGCGCCGGCGAATTGTCGGCGGCGATGGAACTGGTCGGCCGGGAAGGGAAGGGCGTCATCGTGCTCATTCGCGAACCGCTGCCGACCAGCCTGTCGGATGCCGTGCGGGCACGCACCGAGCTTCTCGAGCAGCCGCATCATGATGATGAAAGCACACGGGGCCCGCGGGCGGAACTGCGCGATTACGGCATCGGCGCGCAGATCCTGCTTGATCTCGGCGTGCGCAAGATGACGCTGCTCAGTAATCGCAAGAAAACCATTATCGGCCTCGACGGCTATGGCCTGACCGTGGTCGGCGAGCGGCCCATTCCGCTCGATACTTTTTGACAGACAGGATTTGACATGACCGACAAGCCCATCGACAGGCCCCATGTGCTGATCGTCGAAGCCCGCTTTTATGACGACATTCTCGACAACCTGCTGGAAGGCGCGACGCGCGCCCTGAAGAAGGCCGGCGCCAGCTATGAAGTCGTCACCGTGCCGGGTGCCCTGGAAATCCCCGCCGCGATCCGCTTTGCAGTCAAGGCACAGTCGGAAGGCAAGCTCGCCAAGCCCTATCATGGCTTCGTGGCGCTGGGCTGCGTGATCCGCGGCGAGACCACCCATTACGAGACGGTCTGCAACGAAAGCGCCCGTGGCCTGATGGATATCTCGCTCCAGCACAGCTTGGCGATTGGCAACGGCATCCTGACGGTGGAGAATGAGAAGCAGGCTGCCGCCCGCAGCAAGCCGTCGGTGGATGACAAGGAAGCCAATAAAGGCGGCGGTGCTGCCGATGCCTGCCTGGCCATGATCGCCCTCAAAGGCCGCTTCGGCCTCGACGGCGCGTGACCCCGGTTGCTGGCGAACGGATTCGGTCGATGACAAACAAAGACAGCAAGAAAGACGCCTTCCTCGAGCGCGGCAAGCAGCTGGCCCTGACCCGCAGCGCCGCCCGACTGGCGGCCGTACAGGCGCTCTACCAGTGGGAAGTGGCCGGCGGCAAGCCGGAAGCGATCGTGCGCGAATTTGCCGATCACCGGTTGAAGGAGATCGTCGACGGTGCCGAGCTGCCTCCCGCCGATCTCAAGCTCTTCACCAATATCGTGCTCGGTGCCGCCACCCATGTGGCGGAACTGGACGACATGATCGCCGGCGTCCTCACCGAGGACTGGACGGTCGAGCGCCTGGAAGCGATTTTGCGCGCCATCCTGCGCTGCGGCACCTATGAGCTGGTGCATCGTCCCGATGTGCCGCCGCGCGTCACCATTGCCGAATATGTCGCCGTCACCGATGCTTTCTTCAGCGCCCGGGAGACCGGCCTGACCAACGGCATCCTCGACCAGCTCGCCCGCAGCCTGCGACCCGGCGAGATGGTGAAGCGCGGCAGCAACCCGGCCTGACATGAGCGAGCCGGGTACCGACAAAGCAGGGTCGCTGCCCGCAGGTGCGTTGCCGGGAGAATTCGCCCTCATCGGGCGTTATTTTGCGCCGCTCGCGAAGGACATGCCCGGCGCACTCGATCTCACCGACGATGCCTGTACCTGGCAGCCGCCGGCTGGCGAAGAGGCCGTGCTGACGGTCGATGCCTTGATCGCTGACGTACATTTCCTGCGCACCGATCCGCCTGATCTGGTGGCCCGCAAGATGCTGCGGGTCAACCTGTCAGACCTTGCCGCCAAGGGCGCGAGGCCGGCCGGCTACCTGATGACAGTGGCGGTTGACCGCGCCGTCGACGAGGCCTGGATCGCCGCCTTCGCCCAGGGCTTGGCCGAGGATCAGGCCGCGTTCGGTATCCACTTGATGGGCGGCGATACGGTCAAGACGCCGGGCCCGCTCAGTTTTTCACTGACGGCGATCGGCACCGTGCCTGCCGGTACCGCTTTGCGCCGAGGCGGCGCGCAAGTCGGCCAGAGCCTGTTCGTGACAGGATCGATCGGCGATGGCTATCTCGGCCTGCAGGTGCTGCGCAACCGGCTGTTCGATCTCTCCTGGGAACACCGGGAGTTTCTCGCCCGGCGCTATCAACTGCCGGAACCGCGGGTCGCCTTCGGCCAGGAATTGCGCCAACGCGGCCTTGCTACAGCAGCGATGGACGTCTCGGACGGGCTGATCGCCGATCTCGGGCATCTGGCCACCACATCGGGCTGTGGCGCCATCCTGCGCAGCGCCGATGTGCCGCTCTCCGAGGCCGCGGCGGAACTGGTGGCGGCCGAACCGGTGCTGATCCTCGATCTTCTCGCTGGCGGCGATGACTACGAGATCCTGTTCGCGGCAGAACCGGAGAAGCGGGGCGAGATCGAGGCCCTGGGCCGCGCCTGCGGTCTCGCGGTCACGGAAATCGGCAGCTTCGTTTCCGGCCAGGAGGTCGTCGTCCAGGACCGGACCGGTGACACCATCCAATTGACCCATAAGGGTTATTCTCATTTCTGACGGTCTGTCGGCGCGTATAGTCGTTTTGTCGGTTAGAGCCGGATCGTTTCAGGCCGAAACACGAAGTGTTTCGACCTGAAACGTGAATCCGTCTCTATTCAATATGATAGAGGGCGATTCACGCTTTAAGTGGAAGCCGATTGGCCTCCACTTAAAGCGATCGCGCTCTGGTTAAGCCTTGTTAACCAACGCACCCTAAACTCGCTGCCGAAACGATTCGGGTCCGCTTACGGATGAAAAAGCTGCTCCTCATCCTGGTCTTGCTGCTGCTCTTGGGGGGCGGGGCCGCCGCTGCATGGTGGTTCTATCTACGCAAGCCCGATAATGCGCCGCCACCGCCACCACCGGCGCCGACCCTCAGCAAGGTCGACCTCGAGCCGATGCCGATCTCGGTCATCAAGAACAACCGGGTGGCGCGCGTCTTCTATCTCAAGCTGACGTTGATCTTCGACGACCCAAAGAAGCAGGACAAGGTCGAGAAAATCATGCCGCGGCTGGTCGATGGCTTCAATGTCGAGCTGCATGAGCTGCTGTCGCGCAAGCTGATGGAAGAGAGCGATTACAACACCGATCTCATCATCATGCGCCTGCAGGAAGTGAGCGACCGGCTGATGGGACCGGGCACGGTTGCGAAAGTCAGTATCGCCGGCATCGATCGTCAGGAATACAAGTAAGCTCGCTACAAACCGCTGCCGCGATTGACGACTTGCGTGCCGCGAGAAAAAGTCCGCTGCGCCTGGTGATCTTTTCGCTTGCGGGAATTTTCCCCGGAAGCGCATCCTCTGTTCAGGCAATAGCCGCGCCAAGCGGCAGCTATCGGCACCGCGCGAAAGCGGACCGGTGGGAGAGCAGGGGAGGTGTCATGTCGGTCTATGAGATCGGGCTCGATCGCAATGCCAGCAACTATGTCCCGCTGACACCGATTTCCTTCCTGCAACGTTCGGCAGAGGTCTATCCTGATCATATTGCACTGATCGACGGTGAGCGCGCGATCACCTATCGCGCGATGTTCCGCCGTTGCCGGCAGGTAGCGGATCGCCTGCGGGTACACGGTGTCGGTCATAATGATACGGTCTCGGTCCTGGCGCCGAATTGCATCGCCCTGCTCGAAGCGCATTACGCCATCGCCATGGCCGGCGCCGTGCTCAATGCCATCAACTACCGGCTCGATGGCCCGACCATTGCCTTCATCCTCAATCATGGCCACAGCAAAGTGTTGCTGGTCGATTCCGAATTCGTGCCGCAAGCGCGCCAGGCACTACAGCTGATCGGCCGCGAGATCACGGTGATCGAGATCGTCGCCGATGGCTTTGCCGGTGGCCAGGGGCAATGGACCAGTTATGAGGATTTCCTTGCTGCCGGTGATCCCGACGCGGCGATCGACTGGCCGCAGGATGAGTGGCAGGCGATCTCGCTCAACTATACCTCCGGCACCACCGGCGATCCCAAGGGCGTGGTCTATCATCATCGCGGCGCCTATCTGAATGCGCTTGGCAATGCGCTCGCAACCTATCTCACGCCGGACAGCGTCTATCTCTGGACCTTGCCGATGTTCCACTGCAACGGCTGGACCTTCACCTGGGGCGTCACCGCAGTGGGCGGGACCCATGTTTGCCAACGCGCGATCGTGCCGGCGCAGATCTTCGCCAAGATTGCCCGCCACAGGGTCACGCATATGTGCGGCGCGCCGATCGTGCTCTCGATGCTGGCCTTCGCACCGGACAATGACCGCACGGCCTTCAACCATCCGGTGCGCATCACCACTGGCGGCGCGGCGCCGACCAGCACTATCATCAGCCGCATGGAGGCGCTCGGTTTCACCGTCGCCCATGCCTATGGCCTGACCGAGACCTACGGGCCGGCCACACTCTGCCAATGGCAGCATGCCTGGGACGAACTGTCGGTGGAGGAGCGTGCCCGCAAGCTGGCGCGGCAGGGGGTCGCCTATATCACCGCCGCCGGCGCCACGGTGATCGATCCTGAAACCGGGGCGGAAGTGCCGGCCGACGGCGCGACGATGGGCGAGATCGCCCTGCGCGGCAACACGGTGATGAAGGGTTATCTGCTGAATCCCACCGCGACCGAGAATGTCCTGAAAGATGGCTGGTTCCGTTCCGGCGATCTCGGCGTCAGACATCCCGATGGCTATATCGAGGTCAAGGACCGCTCAAAGGACATCATCATTTCCGGCGGCGAGAACATCTCGTCGCTGGAACTGGAGGAGATCCTTTCGCGCCATCCGGCGGTGCGGGAGGTGGCCGTGGTCGCCAAGCCCGACACCCATTGGGGCGAGGTGCCTTGTGCCTTCATCGCTCTGAAACCGGGGGCGGAGAATGTCACCGCCGACTCGGTAATCGCGTGGTGCCGCAGTGAAATGGCCGGCTTCAAGCGACCGCGCCTGGTTGTCTTTGGCGAACTGCCGAAGACCCTGACCGGCAAAATCCAGAAATATGTCCTCCGCCAACGCGCCACGGAACTCTGACCGACTCGTGCGTTATGAAAGGCGAGGGCGGCTGGTAAATCGCCTCCCTGCGACAATTTGCCATGTCCCGTCGATTGCTTTACGTTTTCCCCGCCTGTCGCTCAAAATGGGAGGTCACAGCAGCAGGCAGACATAACAGTTGCGTCTAGTTCGACAATAAACCCAGTGGGATGAAGGGGTAAGAATATGGACTCGATGTATTACTGGCTGGCGATTGTGGCGGGTGCGCTAGCCCTGATTTACAGCATCTGGGCATCCCGCTCAGTTCTTGCTGCCGCGACCGGTACCGACCGGATGCGCGAGATCGCCGCCGCGATCCAGGAAGGGGCTCAGGCCTATCTGAACAAGCAATACACCACGATAGGCATCGTCGGCGTCATCGTCGCGGTCATTCTGTTCTTCGCGCTCAGCAAACTCTCTGCCCTTGGCTTTATCATCGGCGCCGTCTTGTCGGGTGTCACCGGTTATATCGGCATGAATGTCTCGGTGCGCGCCAATGTGCGGACCGCGGAAGCGGCGCGTCATGGCATGGCGCCGGCACTGGCGATCGCCGCCAAATCTGGGGCCATCACCGGCATGCTGGTGGTCGGTCTCGGTCTGATCGGCGTTGCCGGCTATTATGTCTTCCTGCGCTCGGCCCAGGTCGAGATGCGGCCGATGCTGGAAGCCCTGGTGGGCTTGAGCTTTGGCGCCTCGCTGATTTCCATTTTTGCCCGTCTCGGTGGCGGCATCTTCACCAAGGGTGCCGATGTCGGCGCCGATCTCGTCGGCAAGATCGAAGCCGGCATCCCGGAAGATGATCCCCGCAACCCGGCGGTCATTGCCGATAACGTCGGCGACAATGTCGGCGATTGCGCCGGCATGGCGGCCGACCTGTTCGAGACCTTCGCGGTCACGGTGGTGGCAACCATGCTGCTCGGCAGCATCTTCTTCACCGGTCCCGACCAGGAAAAGATGATGCTCCTGCCGCTGCTGATCTGCGGCGTCAGCATTGTCGGCTCGATCGTCGGCACCTTCTTCATCAAGCTCGGCGCCAGCCAGAACATCATGGGGGCACTTTACAAGGGCCTGATTGCAACCAGCATCGTTTCCGCAGTGCTGATCGCGGTCTGCATCAATGTCGTGGTTGGCGGCTTCAGCGCCACGGTCACGGCGGGCAGCGTGGCCATCACCGGCACCAGCATCTTCCTCTGCGCACTCGTCGGCCTGATTCTGACCGGCCTGCTGGTCTGGATCACCGAATACTACACCTCGACAGCCTATCGTCCGGTGAAGAGTGTGGCCCAAGCCTCGACCACGGGGCATGCCACCAACATCATCCAGGGCATCGCCGTCTCGATGGAAGCCTGCGCCCTGCCGGTCATCGCCATCAGCGCGGCGATCATTGCCGCCTATAGTTTTGCCGGCCTGTTCGGCATCTCGATCGCGGCAACCACCATGCTGTCCCTGGCTGGCATCGTCGTGGCGCTCGACGCCTATGGTCCGGTCACCGACAATGCGGGCGGCATCGCCGAAATGTCGGAACTGCCCAAGGAAGTCCGCAAGGTGACCGACGCGCTCGATGCCGTCGGCAATACCACCAAGGCGGTCACCAAGGGTTATGCGATCGGTTCGGCCGGTCTCGCAGCGCTGGTGCTGTTTGCTGCCTATACGGAAGATCTCAAGCACTACTTCCCAGATCTGCAGCAGGCGATCAGCTTCGAACTGACTAATCCCTATGTCGTCATCGGCCTCTTCCTCGGCGGCGCCTTGCCGTTCCTATTCGGGGCCATGGGCATGATGGCGGTCGGGCGTGCGGCGGGTTCCGTCGTCGTCGAAGTGCGGCGTCAGTTCAAGGAGATCGCCGGCATCATGGAAGGCAAGGCCAAGCCGGAATACGGCAAGGCCGTGGCACTTCTCACCACCGCGGCGATCAAGGAAATGATCGTGCCGTCACTGTTGCCGGTGCTGGCGCCGATCGTGCTTTATGTCGTCATCCGCATCGTCGGCGGCCAGGCGGAAGCCTTCACCGCTCTGGGGGCGATGCTGCTCGGCACCATCGTTACCGGTCTCTTCGTTGCCATCCAGATGACCTCTGGCGGCGGCGCCTGGGACAATGCCAAGAAATATATCGAAGACGATCATCACGGCGGCAAAGGCTCCGACGCTCACAAAGCGGCGGTGACCGGCGACACGGTCGGCGATCCTTATAAGGACACAGCCGGCCCCGCCATCAATCCGATGATCAAGATCACCAATATCGTTGCCCTGCTGCTGCTCGCCGCCTTGGCGCATAGCTGAACCTGGCAAGTCGAAAGAAAAGGCCCGGCAGAAAACCTGCCGGGCCTTTTTCATATCCAGGGCGGCGCCGGAGCGACGCGGCGGTGCCGTCAGGGCACGCTGCCGCCGGGTACGCCGACCTTCTTGAACTTGTCCGAATTGAACTTGCCGAGATTGCCCAGCAGCTGCTGGAGGATTGTCAACTCGCTGCCCGGGGTCGGCGTGATGCGGTCCACATAGGCGATCTGCTGACCATCCTTCTCGGTATAGACCTTCATCGCCTGAACGATGCCCTGGTCATCGAAATGGATCTGCAGGACTTCCTGTTCCAGCAGGTCCGGCGTGAAGAAAGCGACCGTGCTGGTGCGTTTGGAAATGTAGTACCAAGTCTTGTCGGAGAAGGTGGAAATGGTCGACGGGTAGCCGAGCAGCTCAGCAACCCGGTTCTTGTCATCGACACCCGGCGTAATCTGCACCACCTGGTCTTCATCCGGCTTGTTGCCGCGCTGGTCGATGCGGGCCTGGCAACCTCCAAGCACGATCAAGACGCCGAGGGCTGCCCCCATGAAGGCAGCCATGCTCCGCCGCCTCACGCCGAGGGGACCAGGTGTTCCAACCGTCATAAATACGTCCCCCGCAGAAGCTGCCTTGCAAAGGCGGCTGCCGCCAGCTAAGCCACCAGAATCAAACCGATTTGAGCGGCAAGATTGCACTGTGCCAAGGCCCTGTCAAGCAGCGCCGGCGCCGTATAGGATAAGGTATCATGTTGTTTCTTCGTCGTTTTCTTCGAGATGAACAGCTCGAAGCGACTGCCGCCGCAATTTATGCCAGCTTCGCCGGCCAGGCTCGGCAGCCGGCCTTTTATCTCGATTTCGGCATACCCGACACGGTGGATGGCCGTTTCGAGATGGTTGCCTTGCATGCCTTCCTGGTCTTCCGTCGCCTGAAGGGGCAGGGGGCCGAAACCGGGCGTCTGACCCAGGCGGTCTATGACATCATGTTCAAGGAAATGGACCTGGCCCTGCGCGAGCTGGGGGCTGCCGATCTCGGTGTCGGCAAACGGATCAAGCATATGACGGAATCGCTGAACGGCCGAATCCAGGTCTATGAGAAGGCACTGGATACCGGCAATGACGACGATCTGCAGGCGGCGCTGCGGCGCAATTTATATGGCACGGTCGAGATCGATGACCGCCGTATGGGCGCGATGACAGCCTATATAAAAGCGACGGCGGCGGCCCTTGAGGGCCAGGACGCCGCCGAACTCACCAGCGGCAAACTGCGATTTCCGGCACTGGATGAGTTCAGTTTTTAGACGAGATTATAGATGCATCAGAATGATAATATTGAATTTTCAAGACTGATCACGCTCGACAAGATCAGCTTGACCGAGACCGGTCGTCATATCGAAGCTGATCCCGCCGAACGTCAGGCTTTGGCCAGCCGTTTCGGCCTGCTGGCGCTCGACCGGCTGACCGCCGATCTGCGCCTGAAACGCACCGGTGCGGGGGTGATTCGCGTCACCGGCCATCTCGATGCCGCCGTCACCCAGTCCTGCGTCGTATCCTTGGCCCCGGTTCCGGCCGAGCTGGCGGTCGATTTCGAGATCTTTTTCACCGAGGATGTCAGGGCCAGCGAGGCGGACCTCACCTTGGAATATGACCAGGACGACCCGCCTGAGCCGGTGACCGGCGGGCAGATTGACCTGGGCGAGGTCGTGGCCGAGCAATTGGGCCTCAACCTTAACCCTTATCCGCGGGCAGCCGAGGCCCGGCTGCCAGGCGGCTGGCAAGCCGAGGCGGTCGATTCGTCGGACCAGGCCCCCAAGCGCAACCCCTTCGACGTCCTCGCCTCCTTGAAGACGCCCAAGGATAATGGTTAAAATCCAGCAGGTCGCGGAACAGGGCATCGGTATCGGGCTGATCAGCTAAGGACCCGTAAAACGTCAATCGGCTTGCTTTGGCAGGCAAATTTAGCTAATAAGCGCGCGAACGGCGGCAATTGTGGCTGCCTTTATTTTTTGTAAGCAGGTTTATCATGGCAGTTCCTAAGAAGAAGGTCTCCAGCTCCCGTCAGCGTATGCGCCGTGCGCACGACGCCCTGAGCACGGAAAAGTCGACCGATTGCCCGAGCTGTGGCGAGCTGAAGCGTCCGCATCACGTGTGCGGTTCTTGCGGTCATTATGACGGCCGCGACGTCAACGCCGAAACGAAAGCTGCCTAACGATCACCTTCGCGCCTAGCCAGGAAGGGAGTGTGTGAGGTTGACCGCCGGCCTGGCTATTTCATTGGATGCGATGGGTGGCGACAACGCCCCGGATATGGTGATCCGGGGCGCTGATATCGCACGCCAACGTTTTCCCCAGGTGCACTTCCAGTTCTATGGCGATCAGGCGCGGCTGAAGCCGCTGCTCGATACGCTGCCGGCCTTGGCTGCCGTCAGCTCGATCCATCACGCCGATACGGTCGTGACCATGGAGGACAAGCCGGGCCAGGCCCTGCGCTCCGGGCGTGGCAGCTCGATGCGTCTCGCCATCGATGCCGTGCAGCGCGGCGAGGCCAATGCCGTGGTTTCCGCCGGCAATACCGGCGCCCTGATGGCAATGGCGAAGTTCGTCCTGAAGACCTTGCCCGGCATCGACCGGCCGGCGATCGCCTCGTTCTTTCCGACCATCCGCAGCGAAAGCGTGATGCTGGATCTCGGCGCCAATGTGCAGTGCGACGCTAGCAACCTCGTCCAATTCGCTGTCATGGGCAATGTCTTTGCCCGCACCGTTCTCGGTGTGCGTGAGCCCAGCACCGGCCTGCTCAATGTCGGCGCCGAGGAGATGAAGGGCAACGAGGCCGTCAAGGAAGCCGCCGCCATTCTGCGCCAGGTCTCCTTGCCAGGCCGCTTTCATGGCTTCATCGAGGGCGATGACATTGCCAAGGGAACTGTCGATGTGATCGTCACCGACGGCTTCACCGGCAATGTCGCGCTGAAGACCATCGAAGGTACGGTCAAGCTCTACGGCCATTTCCTGCGTCAGAGTTTCGGCTCGGCGATCCTTGCCAAGCTCGGCTATCTGCTGGCCCGGCCGGCCTTGAATGCCCTGCGTGCACGCGTCGATCCGCGCCGCTATAATGGCGCGATCTTCATGGGGCTCAGCGGCATTTGCGTGAAAAGCCATGGCGGCACCGATGCTTTCGGCTTCGCCAATGCGATCGGCGTTGCCGTCGACATGGTGCAGAATGACGCGATTGAAAACATGAAGCGGGATTTTGAACAGATGATGAGTATTCCTGGCACCGTCGCTGGCGGCGCGGCCATCTGATCATGGTCATCCGCTCCCGACTGCTCAGCGCCGGCTCCTACCTGCCCGCGAAAATTATCACCAATGACGAGCTCGCCAAGACCGTCGATACCAGCGACGACTGGATCCAGCAGCGCACCGGCATCCGCCAGCGTCACATCGCCGCCGACGGCGAGCTGACCTCGGATCTGGCTATCAAGGCCGCCGAGCAGGCGCTGGCCAATGCCGGCCTGACCGGTGCCGATCTCGACTGCATCGTCCTTGGCACCACCACCCCGGACCACACCTTCCCGGCAACCGCCACCAAGGTGCAGCAGCGCCTCGGCATGCATCACGGCTTTGCCCTCGATGTACAGGCGGTCTGCTCCGGCTTCGTCTATGCCCTGACCATCGCCGACAATTTCATCCGCCTCGGCCAGGCCAAGCGTGCCCTGGTGATCGGTGCCGAGACCTTCTCCCGTATCCTCGACTGGCAGGACCGCAATACCTGCGTGCTGTTCGGTGACGGCGCCGGAGCGGTCATCCTGGAGGCGGCCGAGGGCAAGGGCGATAACAGCGACCAGGGCATCCTGACGACACATCTGTTCTCGGACGGCCGTCATTATGATGCGCTCTTCGTCGATGGCGGCCCCTCAGCCACCAAGACCACCGGTGTCGTCCATATGGAAGGCAAGGAAGTCTTCCGCCATGCCGTCACTAACCTGGCGGCCTCAATCGATGCCGCCATCGCCGCCGCCCATATCGCCCCCGGCGATGTCGACTGGCTGGTGCCGCACCAAGCTAACCAGCGCATCATCCACAGCATGGGCCAGAAACTGAAGCTGCCGCCGGAAAAGGTGGTGGTGACGGTCGATCGCCACGCCAATACCTCGGCCGCCTCGATCCCCCTGGCCCTGGCGGAAGCGGTTAATGATGGCCGCATCCAACGCGGCGACCTGATCCTGATGGAAGCCATGGGGGGCGGCTTTACCTGGGGTTCCGCACTGGTTCGCTGGTAACTTAGCGCCCGCTGGTAGCCCGGCACCGCCCGGTTCTCGAGCAACCACGGCCCCATCCCCAATCAAGCTGATGGCCACCGAGTCGGCAAATTTGTCCCAGTGCCGGCTTTTGCCTTAACAAGTCTGCCTAATTGACTGATTTATGAGGAATCGTTACGCTTTGACATGAGCGCCAATAACAAGGCGTGCGCGCGTAACGACCGGCCCGATTTCTGCGGCCGGGAGTGCAGGGGGAAGGCATGAAAGGTAAGACTGTCACCCGGGCTGATCTCAGTGAAGCGGTCTATCAAGAGGTTGGATTATCGCGCAATGAATCCGCGGAACTGGTCGACAGCGTGTTGGAAGAGGTTTCCAGCGCTCTGACCCGTGGCGAGAGCGTGAAGATTTCGTCTTTCGGCAGCTTCCTGGTGCGTATGAAGGGCGAGCGGATCGGCCGCAATCCCAAGACCGGGGAAGAAGTGCCGATCAGGCCGCGGCGGGTGCTGGTGTTCCGCGCCTCGCATGTCCTGAAGGACCGGGTCAATAAAGGAGTGCCGTCGTCATGAGCAGCGCCGAACGCGTGATCAAGCCACGCGGCGTCGAAGCCGAGAGCAGCCGCAAGGTTGCCCCGAAGCCGGCCAAGCGCCTGGAAAAGTCGGCTGACGCCTTCCGCACCATCAGCGAAGTCGCCGATGAGCTGGAAGTGCCGCAGCACGTCCTGCGCTTCTGGGAGACGAAATTCACCCAGATCCGCCCGATGAAGCGGGGCGGTGGACGCCGCTATTACCGGCCGGAGGACGTCGATCTGCTGCGCAGCATCCGAGGCCTGCTCTATGACCAGGGCTATACCATCAAGGGCGTCCAGAAGCTGATTCGCGAAGGCGGCCTGCGCCTTGCCGGCGAGACCCTGGCACCTGCGCCGGATCAGCCGATCGATGAGCATGACGAGATGCCGGAAGGTACCGGCGATTCGATGCTGGATCTGCCGCTGTTCCGCGCCACCCTCGATGAGGGCCAGATTCGCGCCGTCAAATCGGCGGTCGATGAATTGAAGGAATTGCGTGACCGTCTGCGCCGGGCCGCCGGCCACTGAGCAGACAGGATCGCTCGACGAACTAAAAAGGCGGGAAAACATCCCGCCTTTTTCTTGGGAAAAGGGCGGCCGGCCGCCGGCCATTCTCCTTGCCATCGCTCCGGCAGGCGATTATATAAGCCGGACTTCCTGATCACCCCCAACCACTTACGGTCAGGAACAGCAGAATCTCTTCTGCCGCGGTCGGAGCGTAGCGCAGCCTGGTAGCGCATCAGACTGGGGGTCTGGGGGTCGCTGGTTCGAATCCAGTCGCTCCGACCATTTAAATCTCACGCTCGTCACTATTGCCCGGCGCCAACTCGCATCGAAAGTTGGCCACCGAAATTCCCAACGAATCTTCTCAAGCTGCGCTGCTGTTCCACCGGATTCAGCAACCCGCGCCGATCACACTATTTCGCGCGCTGCGGCTTGAGATTGACCGCATCGCGGGCCGGTGCAATCACATGATGATCGACTTCGATGGCCAGTTTGGGAGTCATCTGCGGCATGGTTTCAATGACCTCCCAGTTGCACCCACAATCGTCGGCGGCAACCCGTCTGATATGGATGCTCTTGACTGACTTGGGGTGAAACTCGTTGATCTTGCCGCGGAGATAACGTTCAAGCGGCTTCTTGTACATGGAATCTCGGCTCGTCATCGCGGCCTCCCATGTCGGATCAGATGGCACCAACAGTTTCACTTAATCCCGACCGCGTCAACGCGCCGGACAGCGAGTTAGATATTTGTCACAGCCCAAACCGCGGCAAGCGCCGATCCAAGCGTTGATTGCCCGCTAGGCTTCGATTGCGCGTGCGGTTGCAGCGGCGAGAACCACGATCAAAACGGTCCTCAGTTGCCGATGCCCGCGGATCCACCTTGTCTGCTGTAGACGGCATTGAGGATGTCCGCATCGGCTTTTTCGGCGAGCACATTGCCGTCTGCGTTGCGAACGCCGATGACCTCCGACAAGACGATGCCGCCTTTGGCCCGCGCGAAAATCGTGCAATACGCGAAGTAACTCACCGATGGCGTATCGCAGGCGGTGGCGAGACGGCCGAGCACGACGTTGCGACTTTGCGCATCCACCGGTGGCCGTGTGGAGGCGAACTTCCCTTTGCACGCACTGGCCTCGCGCGATGAGATCAGCGCGAAGGTTTCGTCGACATCCTTGGCACTGACATCCGTGCCGATGAGAATGCCGCCGGCCAATTCCGGCGCCGTCCAGACCGCATCCATATGCGGCAGAATCTTTTCCGCGTCCTGCGGCGTCTCAATGACGAAACCGCTGATGCCGGAAGCCGACAGAAGATTCGAGGCAAGCGTCACGGCTTCTGCAGCGTTCTGCCGGGTGTTGGCAGCTTTCTGCGATGGACGGGGCGCGGAAAACGGATCATTGGTCTGCGGCTGGTTATTTGCCGTGGCCCACTGACTGGGGCACAGGATCAAGGCGGGCAATGCCTGGTTCGTGCCCGTCAGGTTGAACGCAAAATCGCCGGCAGCGGCTTGCACATGCAGAACCGATCCAGCCCTGAGACTGGCAAAGAGGTCGGGCCGATCAGGCAAAGCGATGCTGACTAGGTCGGTGGCGAAGGCTTCCCCCATCGCAGCGTGAAATTCACCGCCGTCGATGGCATAGCTCACCGGATACTTGCTGCCGGGCTTCAGCCGCCATGACTGGTTGCCAAGTGCTAGGCTCCACTGTGAATCGCGATCGAATGCGAAGAACAGCGTGATGCCACTGTTATAGGTGCTCGATATGGCGCAATGCGTGAAGCTGCCGCTGCTGTCGTCGGAGAATGCTTCCAGGCGCCAGCCGGCAACGTTACGGGTTTCGAGGCTGCCTGCAGTGGCGTGCTGCAGGCCACATAGCAGGAGCAGGCTGAACATAGCTAGGAAGCGCGATACCGATAATTTCCCGGCGCGGTCGCGGCGCGCCCGCTTGCGTTTCATGATGTGGTGCATTCGGTCCCCCAACCCTGCACCCCGCCAGTTTTCCAGAATTCCACATCCTTGAATAGCAAATCAGCCAAACATATTCTTATGTGTGATCAGCGGGAGCGCGTAACCGTCAGGGCGCGCCGATGGGTCGCAACTTGCCTGCCGCATTGACGGCGCCCATTTTACAGTCGATGCCTGCCACCCAAGGAAAGACGCCAAGGAAAGACGAATGTCCGAGCGTAAAGAACCGCTGCGCGTAATTCTCAGCGACAAGAAGACCCTGGCGAAAGTCAGGGCAACATTGCTGCCGCTTTCCGCCAAGGAGGTCGAGGATGCGATCGGGGCCCTGGCAACCGCCCGCAGCCAGATGGTGCCCCCCGTGCCAAAGGAGTTCTCGGACGATCACGCAGCACTGCGCCATCAGGCGAGCAGCTATTACGTCGCCTGGGATTTTCTCGCCGACATGCCATCGATCTCGTTTCGCAGCCCCGCCTTCGGGTGGCTGAAATTCCTGATTCCCGCGGACCAGATTCCGGCGATGTGCGACGCGCTGATGGAAGCCAAGGCAATGAGCGACGAGGCCAAGAAGCGTTTGCCGCAATGACGGCGTAAAATCTCCTGGCGAGCGCGAAATCGGACGGAAGTGCTGCTGGCGAACCAGAACATGTCATCGATCACTTCTAGGATGGGTTGGCCGGCTGGTAACCAAAAGCAGATTGGCCCAGTGCCGACATTGTTCTAAAACCGGATGGGCATCGTCGAGAACCGCACTTCAATGCCGATAAAGGCAACGACGACTGGGCCTAGTCATTGACAAGGGGAGGTACATTAATGGCCGTTTCAATTCATCCAGCCGTCGATAATGGCGTGAAGGCCGGCAAGAAGGATCATGCCGGTGGCACGCTGACTTGCAATTGCGCCAGCGATCCCGTGGTGGTCACGCTGAAGGGCCAGACCGCGCATAACCATGTTTGCGGCTGCACCAAATGCTGGAAGCCCAAGGGCGCTACCTTCGCGCAGATCGCCGTCATCTCGCGCGACAATGTCAGCGTTATCAAGAACGCGCAGAAGCTGAAGATCGTCGATGAGAAGGCCGCCATCCAGCGCCATGCCTGCAAGGATTGCGGCGTGCACATGTATGGCCGTATCGAGAACAAGAACCATCCGTTCTATGGTCTCGATTTCGTCCATACCGAACTCTCGAAGGAAGATGGCTGGTCGGCGCCGGAATTCGCCGCTTTCGTCTCCTCGGTGATCGAATCCGGCACCAAGCCGGATCAGATGGCCGGCATTCGCGCGCGGCTGAAGGAACTCCATCTCGAGCCCTATGACTGCCTGTCGCCGGCCTTGATGGATGCCATTGCCACCCATCTCGCCAAGCAATCGGGCGTCCTCGCAGCTTGATCCACCGCGTCTATTGACTGTCCCGACCGCTCCGACCTTATGCTGTATGATCGCTGCATGAAGGAAAGGGGCGGTCGGCACAGTTACCGATAGGGCTATCGACTGTCGGCCGATCATCAGACGACTATGCTTGACCCATCCGATATCGTTGCCGCCGCCGACCTTCTTTGGGCGCATTGGCAAGCCGGCACCTTGATCGATGGCTTGCCACCACAGCTGCGGCCGGCGGCCCGCGCAGAGGCCTACGCCATCCAGGCACTGCTCGAGAAGCGCTCAGCCGTGCCCTTATTCGGTTGGAAGATCGCCGCTACCAGCAAGGCAGGACAGCAACACATCAATGTCGACGGCCCGCTTGCCGGCCGGGTGCTTGCGGAAAGCGTCCTGCCGATGGATCACCCCATCACCATCGGCGCCAACCAGATGCTGGTGGCGGAGCCGGAATTCTGCTTTCGCTTTGGCGCCGACCTGCCGCCACGCGGCACGCCTTATACGCCCGCGGAGGTGATGGCGGCGGTCGACAAGCTATACCTCGCCATCGAATTGCC
>Ga0209455_1000233_pt1 | contig 70104 bp, 59 predicted proteins | sample AraplaCol_mCL_r2_FD_184275 | JGI IMG/M metagenome (GOLD analysis project Ga0209455, IMG submission 184275) | Arabidopsis root microbial communities from North Carolina, USA - plate scrape CL_Col_mCL_r2 (SPAdes) (version 2) | ecosystem: Host-associated > Plants > Roots > Endosphere | place: USA... | reverse complement strand
CTGCTGTCCGGTCTGCGCGGACTGGCCGCGCGCATCACCGCGGGCCACCTGCAACACACGGCGGATCGGCAACTGGCCCTGATCGAGCATGGCCAGCCGCTGTGGCAGTGGCGGCTGCGCCAGCCGCACGACCTCGTCGCCGGCCGCGCCTTCGGCGCCGCCGACGTGCTGCGCGCCGGCGATGGCCTGCGCATCCGCAGTCGCGACGGCACGCCGTTCGAGCTGGGCCTGCCGGTGAGCGGCATGCTCGATCCAGGCCACTGGCCGCTGCTCGCCCTGCACGGCGAAGCCGATGCGCCGTTCCGGCTGGGCGTGACATGGCGGCCACGGTTGGGGCAACCGGGTTGCCTCGGCTGGCAGGACGCACCGATCGCGGCTGGCCCGCTGCGCGTCGTGATCGATCTGCGCCAGTTGCACTGGCAGGCTGCCGACGGCAGCAGCTGCGCCGCGCCACAACGCATCGAGATGCTGCGGCTGCAGCTGGCGTTGCCCGCCGGCGCGTCGCTGCATCTGGACGAAGTGGCGCTGGGTCGCGAGGCTCCCCTGCCCGCACCCACACGGCCCTCGCTGCAGCTGTCGCCCGATCCCGCGGTGGCCTCGCGGCAACTCGCCGATCCCGCCTTGCCGGCCGCGCCCTGGATCGCCCTGCCGGCCGGCGCCTCGGCCGAGACGCAACTGGCCTTGCGCCAGTTGGTCTGGTGGCAGCGGCCGGGCGCCCTGATTCTTCCGCATGGCGACACGCCGACGACCGCGGGCGAATCCGGCAACCATGGCTGGCTGGCGTGGGTCGGCACCATCGGCTATCTGCTGGCGCTGGCCGGGCTGGCCTGGTGGTCGCCGCGCCTGCGTCGGCGCCGCTGGCTGGAACTCGCCGCCTGCCTGGCCGGGCCCTTGTGGCTGGTCATCGGCCTGCGGCTGGGCCTGCGCCTGTCGTTGCCCGGCTTGCTGTGCTTCGCCGGCGCCTTGTTGTTCGCGGCGCAGGCCGAGTGGCGGCAGCGCCCGGCCGACTGGCACTGGCTGGGCGATTGGCGCGCCTGGCTGATGCCGTTCGCCCTGCTGCCGCCGACCCTGCTGCTGATCGCCGGGTACGGCGGACACTGCACGGCACCCACGCCCGGCCATGTGCTGACCTACCTGCTGTGGGCCATCCTGCAGCAATGGCTGATGCTGGCCGTGGTGCTGCGCCGTGTCGAAGGAGGCCGGCTGCACCCGGCCTTTACCGTGCTGCTCACCGCCCTCGTGTTCACCCTGATGCACACGCCGAACGGCATTCTGATGCAGCTCTGCCTGCTGGCCGAGCTGTGGTGGGCGTGGTGCTTCCGACGCTCGCGCGCGCTGCTGCCGGTCGCTGCGGCGCATGCGGTCTGCGCCCTGCTGGTGGAAGCCGGTCTGGTGGGCGGCCTGCTGCGTTCGCTGGAGGTCAGCGCCCGTTTCTTTCTTTAGCCGCGGCCTGGATGTACGGCAGATGTTTGCCCTTCACCGCCAGCACGTCGAGGAAGGTCTTGAGGTCATCCGGCAGCGGCGCGGAAAAGCTGTACAGGCGCCCGTCCAGCTCGAAACTGAGATGCGCAGCGTGCAGGAACAGCCGCTGCAGCCCCATCTCGCGGAAACGCTTGTTCATCTCGCGGTCGCCGTACTTCGGATCGCCCGCCAGCGGATGGCCGACATGGGCGGCATGCACGCGGATCTGGTGGGTGCGGCCGGTGCCCAGCGTGGCCTGCATCAGGCGGGCGCCGGGGTATTGCTCCATCTCGCGGAAGAAGGTCAATGCCGGCTTGCCGTCCTCGCTGACCCGCACCATCCGCTCGCCGCCCTGCAGGACGGATTTGCGCAGCGGCGCGTTGACGTCGAACTTCGCCTTGGACGGATGGCCGACCATCAGGCACAGGTACTGCTTGGTGACCTCGCCGGCACGGATCGCCGCCTGCAGGCCAACCAGTCCCGCGCGCGACTTGGCCAGTACCAGCACGCCGCTGGTATCGCGATCCAGGCGATGCACCAGTTCCAGCGACTCATGCGGGCGCGCCGCGCGCAGCAGCTCGATCGCCCCGTGGCTCACCCCGCTGCCGCCGTGACTGGCGATACCCGAGGGCTTGTCGATCACCAGGAAGTGCTTGTCCTCGAAGATCACCGTCTCGGCAACCGACGAGACCAATGCATCCGGCGCCTCCCGTCCCTCCGGGCGTTCAGCCACCCGGATCGGCGGAATTCGCAGCATGTCGCCGTCACTTAAGCGCGTATCCGGCTTCGCCCGCTTGCCGTTCACGCGCACCTGGCCGGTGCGCAAAAGGCGGTAAATCATGCTTTTCGGCACGCCCTTGAGCAGGGTCGCCAGCGCGTTGTCGATCCGCTGGCCGTCCCGCTCGGGGCCGATCGCGACTTGACGCACACCGTGAGGTACGTCGCGGGAAGTTGCCGTCTGCATTGAAAAAAACCTGTCGAAATAGGATACTCGGGCGGCGTCAATCCCTGCCCACCGACCCCGGTTCGGGCCGGGGCCCCGCCCGTCACGCCGGCGAGGATTGCGCCGTATGCCAAAGGGATGACTCCCAGGCAGCGGTCGCGACTCCCTTTCATCGTAACGGTTCGGGCCGTCGTTTGCCCGAAGCCTCGCGGCCACGGCACGACTGACGCAGCTGACCGAACAATCCGGGCGCCGGGAACGGCGCTGTCACATGAGCCGCTCCACCGCAGCGGCGCGATCCCCGGCAGGCCGCCATCCCGGCGCCACCGCGGCACGCGACGCGCGGGCGAGCTGAGGAAAACTACAATGAAGCGCATGTTGATCAACGCAACTCAGCGTGAAGAGTTGCGCGTGGCCATCGTCGATGGCCAGAACCTCTACGACCTCGACATCGAAATCCCCTCCCGCGAGCAGAAAAAGGCCAACATTTACAAAGGCCGCATCACCCGCGTCGAGCAATCCCTTGAAGCCTGCTTTGTCGACTACGGCGCCGAACGCCACGGTTTCCTGCCGCTGAAGGAAATCGCCGACCAGTACTTCACCCCCGGTCTCAACCCGCACAAGTCGGGCATCCGCGACCTTCTCAAGGAAGGCCAGGAAGTCGTCGTGCAGGTCGAGAAGGAGGAACGCGGCAACAAGGGTGCCGCGCTGACCACCTTCATCTCGCTGGCCGGCCGCTACATGGTGCTGATGCCGAACAACCCGAAGGCCGGCGGCGTCTCGCGCCGGATCGAGGGTGAGGACCGGCAGGCCCTGAAGGAAGCCCTGGAGCACGTCACCGTGCCCGACGACGTGGGCCTGATCGTGCGCACTGCCGGCCTGGGCCGTGACGCCGAAGAGCTGCAATGGGATCTGGACTACCTGCTGACCCTGTGGCGCTCGATCTCCGAGGCCGCCAGCAAGCGCAAGGCACCGTTCCTGATCTACCAGGAATCCAAGCTGTTCATCCGCGCCCTGCGCGACTACCTGCGCAGCGACATCGGCGAGATCCTGATCGACGAGGAATCGCTGTACGAGGACGCCCGCGAGTTCATGCAGCAGGTGATGCCCACCTCGCTGCGCAAGCTCAAGCTGTACAAGGACGACACCCCGCTGTTCAACCGCTACCAGATCGAGAGCCAGATCGAGAGCGTGTTCGACCGCCAGGTGCGCCTGCCCTCCGGTGGCTCGATCGTGATCGACCAGACCGAGGCGCTCACCGCGATCGACATCAACTCGGCCAAGGCCACCAAGGGCTCGGACATCGAGGAGACGGCGTTCAACACCAACCTCGAGGCCGCGGTGGAGATCGCCCGCCAGTGCCGCATCCGCGACGCCGGCGGCCTGATCGTGATCGACTTCATCGACATGGACAGCCCGCGCCACCAGCGCGAGGTCGAGGACAGGCTCAAGGACGCGCTGAAGCTCGACCGCGCCCGCGTGCAGATCGGCCGCATCAGCCGCTTCGGCCTGCTGGAGATGTCGCGCCAGCGCCTGCGCCCGAGCCTCGGTGAAGCCACCCAGATCGTCTGCCCGCGCTGCGAAGGCCACGGCCAGATCCGCAGCGTGGAATCGCTGGCGCTGTCCACCTTGCGCCTGATCGAAGAACACGCGATGAAGGACAACACCGGCCAGGTGCTGGTGCAGGCGCCGCCCACGGTGGCCAACTTCCTGCTCAACGAGAAGCGCGCCAGCGTGGTCGAGATCGAGCTGCGCCACAAGGCGCACGTGGTGATCGTGGCCGACGACAAGCTGGAAACGCCGCACATCGAGATCCAGCGGATCAAGGAAGCGGACATGGGCGAGCACAGCAAGCCCAGCTACGAGCGCCTCACCGCGGTCGAAGCGACGCCGATCCCGAAGATGGGCCAGGCGCTGGGCAGCAACGAGCAGCCCGCGGTCAGCGGCATCGTGCCGGCCACGCCGGCGCCGGTGCGCGAGGAAGCGGCCGCCCCCGTGCCGCAGCCCGTGCAGGCGCGCCGCCAGGCGGCGGCACCCGCGCCGGTCGCCACCGCCCCGACCGGCGGCATCATCTCGCGCCTGTTCGGCTGGTTCCGCCACAGCGCCGCCGCCCCGGCCACTGCCGCGACGACCACCGCATCGGCGGGCGCCAACGACAACGGCCAGCCGCGCGGCAACCGCCCGCAGCAGCCGCGACGCGACGAGCGCAACCGCAATGCGCAGCAGGGCAACAACCGCCAGCGCCGCGATGGCGGCACGCCGTCGGCCAAGCCGAACCAGCAGCAGCAACAGCAAAATCGCAGCAACCGCCAGCAGGGCAACGAGGGCGGATCGCGCCAGCAGCAGTCCAATGCGCAGGCGCCGAAGCAGGAACGCCAGCAGCCGCCGCGGAACAATGCCGCGGACGGCAACAAGGCCGCTCAGCCGGAACGTGCCGAGCGCAAGCCGGCGACGACTCCTGCACCTGCTGCGGTCGCGGCACCGAAGCCGGAAGCGCCGACACCGCGCCCTGCCGTTGCGCCCGTACCCGCCGAGTCCGTCGACGAAACCAAGCTGGTCGCACTGGTGGCGACCGGGGCTCCCGAAAACGCCGATGCTGCCGGCGACGCCGAGAACCCCTCGCGCCGTCGCCGTGGTCGCCGTGGCGGTCGCCGCCGTCGTCGCCACGAGGACGCCGCCGGCATGCCGGAGAACGCCGACCAGCTCAACGAGCTGGACGACGAGGATCGCGACGAGGCCGATGCCAGCGGTGGGGAGGAGCCCACGCCAGCGACGACGCCTTCGCCCGTCGACACGGCAAGCCCGGCCGTGGCCGACAAGGTCACCGCCGAGACTGTCGCAGCGGCACCGCCCGCTCCCGTCGCGCCGCGCGCCGCGCCTGCGCCCCGCAGCACGCCGGTGCAGGCCGAGCGTCCCGAATCCGCGCGCGTGGTACTGACCGAAGCGCCGCTGGCCGCCGCGGTCGCCACCGCCTTCAGCCTGCCGCCGCTGCCGCCGATTCCGGAGAAGCCGGCATCGCCGGGCATCCCGGTGACGGACGTGGCACACCCGGTCGAGACGAACATCGCCGCTGACGGCGAAGCGAACCCGGCACGCGAATCCGCATCAGCGGTCGTCGCGCCGAAGGAAGCTGCCGCACCAGCGCCTGTCCCGGCTCCCGCTCCGCTCCCGTCGGTGGACACGACGGCTCACGCCGAGCCCTCGCATGCCGCCCTCAACGGGCACGCCGCGCCCGCGCCTGCCGTCGTGCAGCCGCGACAAGGCGACCTGCTTGGCCACGAGGCCGCCAACACGCCGGCTCCGGCTGCATACGAGGCGAAACCCGCCGACGCAGCAGCTGAGGAGGAAGAGCCCCGACACGATGCGGCGCCCTGACGCCTGACCATGCGCCACGAAAAAGCCGGACTCACGTCCGGCTTTTTCGTGGCTGCTATGTCCGTCGGGTGATGGGCTCAGGCACCCACCTGGTGGTTAGGCGCATCGATCAAGCCGTGCGCCGTCATCAGGTGCGCCAGCCCCAGCACGTGCTCCACACGCAGCTTCTCCATCAGCCGCTGCTTGTAGGTCGACACCGTCTTCGGGCTCAGGTTGAGCTGCTCGCCGATCATCGTCAGCGGCTTGCCGCGCACCAGCATCATCGCCACCTCAAGCTCGCGGCTGGACAGCGCATCGAACGGCGAGCTGCTGCCGTCCAGCGTGGCCAGCGCCAGCTGCTGCGCCACCGCCGGCGCGAGATAGCGCCGGCCGACAGCCACCTGGCGCACCGCCGTCACCAGCTCATCGGCGCTGCAGCCCTTGGTCAGGTAACCCGAGGCGCCGGCGTCGAGCAGGCGCTTGGGAAAGCGGCCGTCGTCCACCACAGTGACCACCACGATGCGCGTGGCCAGTTCGGCCCGGCTCACACGCTCGGTGAGCTCGATGCCGCTCATGCCCGGCATGTGCACGTCCACCAGGGCGATCTCCGGCTTGAGGCTGCGGATCAGGCGCAGGCCTTCCTCCGCGCTCGCCGCCTCACCGCAGATGCTCATGTCCGGCTGCTGCTGCAGGATCATCCGGAAACCCGTGCGCACGAGTTCGTGGTCGTCGATCAGAACGATCTGGATCATGCCCTGCCCTCCCTGATGGGTGCTCCTGGTTGCCGTATGTAGCGAAGCGCGGCGCATGCATGCGCCACTGCCTTGCCCTCGAACGGAAACTAGGCGGCTTCGCGGAAGGATGCAAGCAAAACGCCCGCATCGATCCGGCTCAGGCCGCCACGGAATCTCCGGATGAGACTTCCGTCGCATCGACCGGCGGCCTCGCATACGAGGCCAGCCGAATCGGGCCGCCGATGCCCAGCATTTCCACGCAGATGGCACGCCCGCTGCACAGATGCTCGTCGCGCGCGATCTCCCGTGCCAGCGTGATGGCCGGACCCAGCAGCAACTCGCGGAACAAGACGATGTTGCCGCGACGGATGCTCCAGCGATACGCGGTGGTCTGGTTGAGCGAGACAAGCATCATGCAGGCGATCCCTGTGCGCGCGCCGCGATGCGGCAGGACGACGACGAACCGGGAGAATCCGAACCGTCGATCCCATGCACTGTGCCACGCAGCGCCCGTGCACTCTGTCAGCCAATACCTACGCATCGTGTCCGCCAAAGCGGCAGGCCACGGCCAAGTTGGCCGGTCCGGCATGTCGTGAGTTTTTCTGACAGATGCGGGCAAGAAAAAACCCGCCAAGCGGCGGGTTTTCCTGAAGTTCCGGTTCCCCGGAAACTCGCGATTGGTGCCCAAGAGGGGACTCGAACCCCTACGCCTTGCGGCGCTACCACCTCAAGGTAGTGCGTCTACCAGTTCCGCCACCTGGGCAGGTGTCTTGCTCAGTGCTGCTTCTGCGGGGCCGGTGCGGCCGGCACTTCGCCTTGCTGCTTGCTCGCGGCAGGCGCCGCGGGCACTGCCGGGTTCGCGGCGGCCGGCGCAGCGGCCGGCACTTCCGGATTCGCTGGCGTGGCCGCCGCCGGTGCCTGCTTGGCGGGCGCCGGCTGGTTGCTCATGCCGGCCATCACGCCGAGGTCGGCACCGTTGTTCTGCTGCGTGCCGTGGTTGTGCAGGTATACGCCCATGCCGAGGCTCAGCGCGAAGAACAGTGCGGCGAGCACGCCGGTGGCGCGGGTCAGAAAGTTGGCCGAACCGCGCGCACCGAACACCGTGGCCGAAGCGCCGCCGCCGAAACCGGAACCGGCGCTGGCGCCCTCGCCGTTCTGCAGCAGGATCAGCACGGTCATGGCCGCGGCGATCAGGATGTAAAACACGCTGAAAATGACGAACATCAATCGAGCCCGTGGCGACTAGTGCGCCGCTGCGCAGATTCCAAGAAAGTCGGTAGCGGTCAGCGAGGCTCCACCGATCAGCCCGCCATCCACGTCCGACTGCGCGAACAATTCGGCGGCATTGGCCGCCTTGACGCTGCCGCCGTAAAGCAGCCGAGTCAGACGGGCAATCATAACATCTTCTTTCTGGAGTTGGCTACGGATGAACGCATGCACCTGCTGCGCCTGTTCGGGCGTGGCGGTGTGACCGGTGCCGATCGCCCACACCGGTTCGTAGGCGATCACCGCCGTGTCGAACGCCGCGATGCCGGCAGCAGCGAGCACCGCCTGCAGCTGGCGGGCGATCACCGCTTCGGTGTCACCTGCTTCACGCTGCGCCAAGGTCTCGCCCACGCAAAGGATGGGCGTGAGGCCGGCCGCGCGTGCTGCAACGAACTTGCTTGCCACCAGCGCGTCGCTTTCGCCGTGGTACTGGCGGCGCTCGGAATGGCCCACCAGCACCCACTGCGCGCCACAGTCGGCGAGCATCGCGCCGGACACTTCGCCGGTGTACGCGCCTTGCCCCTCGTGCTCGCTGAGATCCTGCGCGCCCACGCCAAGGCCGGCATCGGCGCAGGTCGCGGCCACGGTATCCAGGTAGGGAAACGGCGGGCAGATCACCACGTCGATACCGCTCGGCGTGGCGGCGGCGATCTCGCCGCACAGGGCGGCAGCCATCGAGCGGCTGCCGTGCATCTTCCAGTTCGCGGCGACGAGCTTCTTGCGCATGTTCGGCGTCATTCCGTGCGGACAAACGCGAGATATTACAGGATGATAGCGGGACTGGTATTGCTGCGGCGCAACGTCCACGATGCCGTGACGCCCACTCAGGAGAAATGCATGCCGCCTGCCCGCCCGCTCAGCCTTGTCACCGGCGCTTCCGCCGGCATCGGTGCCGCGTTCGCCCGTGCCCTGGCGGCACGCGGCCATGACTTGGTGCTCACCGCGCGTCGCCGGGAACGGTTGGACGCACTGGCCGCGGAACTGCAGCAGCAATACGGCTGCACGGCAACCGTGCTGGCGGCCGACCTCACCGATCCCGCTGCGCCATCCGCGTTGTGCGCGGAACTGGATCGCCGCGGGCTCGCGGTGGACTGGCTGATCAACAATGCCGGCTACGGCGTGCCCGGCAGTTTCACGGCGAACGACTGGCACACGCACGCGGATTCCCTGCAAGTGCTGCTGACCGCGCCGGTCGAACTGGCCTGGCGCCTGCTGCCCGGCATGCGCGAGCGCGGCTACGGCCGCATCGTCAACGTGGCCTCGCTGGCCGGCCACGTGCCGGGCACCGCGGGACACACGCTGTACGCACCGGCCAAGGCGTTCCTGATCAAGTTCTCGCAGGGGCTCGCACTGGAGAGCCGCGAGCATGGCGTGCACGTGTGCGCGCTGTGCCCGGGCTTCACGTACTCCGAATTCCACGACGTCACCGGCACCCGCGCGCTGATGAACAAGCTACCAGGCTTCATGTGGCAGAGCGCCAAGGCGGTGGTGAGCGAAGGGATTGCCGCGGTGGAGCGCGGCGCGGCGGTACGCGTCACCGGCCGCGTGAACCGCACGATCAAGCGCGTGTTCAAGCTGATGCCGGATCGGCTGGCGTTTCGGCTGTCGGCGCGGCAGGGGCGACGTTATCGGCAGGCTGACTGACGGAAGCCCCCTCACCCCAACCCTCTCCCCCAAGCGTGCTTGGGAGAGAGGGAGAAAAGCAGCGCGCTGCTCCGAATCCCGAATGACACGCCGCTCCTGCGGCTTGCCCTACGGGCCATCGGCTTTGCCGATGTTCGCCACGGCATCCTGCCTACGCAGTCCGAATCTCCTCAGATCAACTTGATCTCGCGCAGCCGCTGCTGCAGGTATTCGTGCGAGGTGATGCTCGTGTCGTAGCGCCTCGGGTTGTCCGGCGTCACGCACTGCGGCAGCGGATCGAGCACCACGTCGGGGTTCGGATGCAGGAAGTACGGCACCGAGTAGCGCGGCTTGCGCGCGTTCGCGTTGTGCGGGTTCACCACGCGGTGGGTGGTGGACGGGTACACATGGTTGCTGAGGCGCTGCAGCATGTCGCCGATGTTCACCACGATGGCGTCGCCCTCGGTGGTGATCGGCAGCCATTCGCCCTCGCGGGTCAACACTTCCAGGCCTTCCGCGCTGGCGCCCACCAGCAGCGTGATGAAGTTGATGTCCTCATGCGCGCCGGCGCGCACGTTGGGGATGTTGTCGTCGGTGATCGGCGGGTAGTGGATCGGTCGAAGGATCGAATTGCCCTGGTCGGTCTTGTCCTCGAAGTAGTGCTCGGGCAGGTCGATGTGCAGGGCCAGCGCGCGCAACACGCGGGTGCCGAGCTGGTCCAGCGCCTCGAACAGCCCGTAGCCGTAGCGGTGGAACTCCGGCACTTCGGCGGGCCACAGGTTCGGCGCCATCACGTCGGCGAACTTCGAGTCGCGCGCGATCTCGCGTCCGACGTGCCAGAACTCCTTGAGGTCGGGATGCTTGCTGTCCTTGGCGGTCTCCACCTTGAACGGGGTGTAGCCGCGTGCGCCGCCGCTGCCCGGCACGTGGTACTTCATCTTGGTCTCGGCAGGCAGCGCGAAGAAGCGCTGGAAGGCGTCGTAGGCGCCGTCGATCAGCTCGCGCGCAATGCCGTGACCGCTGATGCAGCAGAAGCCGAATTCGCGGTAGGCCGCACCGAGTTCGGCGACGAAAGCGTCGCGGTCGCTGTCGTAGCGGCGGATGTCGAGGGTGGGAACGTTCTTCATGGTCGTGATCCTTCAGGCATGCGGTCGATTTGTGTACCGCCACCGCAGGGGCGATTCACGTCGGGCCATTCCTTGGCGACCGGTTCCTGGTTGACCTGAGGCCGGCGTTGCGCCGGCTGGTTCACGAGCGTTCTGCGGAGGATTTTACGACGTCGGCCAGGCTTTGCGCCAACTGCTGCACCTCGGCCGCATCGGCGCCCTCCACGGTGACCCGCACCAGCGGCTCGGTGCCGGAGGCACGCAGCACCACGCGGCCGCGGCCGCGCAGGGTCTGTTCCGTGGCGGCCAGCGCCTGCCGCACGGCGTCGCCGGCCAGCGCTTCGCGGGCACCGTCGGCACGCACGTTGATCATCACCTGCGGCAGCTTGGCCAGGCCTTGCCGCGCCGTGGCGAAATCCTCGCCGGCCAGTGCCTCCAGCACGGCCAGCGCGGAGACGATGCCGTCGCCGGTGGTGGCGCGGTCCAGGCACAGGATGTGGCCCGAGGTCTCGCCGCCCAGCACGCCGCCGCGCTCCTTGAGCTGCTGCAGCACGTAGCGGTCGCCCACCTTGGCGCGCACCAGTTCGATGCCGAGCTTTTCCAGCGCCAGCTGCAGGCCGTAGTTGCTCATCAAGGTGCCGACCAGCGGCCCGTGCAGCAGGCCGCGCGCCTGCCAGGCGCGGGCGATCACGTAGAGCAGGTCGTCGCCGTCGGCGAGCACGCCGCGGCGATCCACCAGCTGCACGCGGTCGCCGTCGCCGTCGAACGCGATGCCGAGGTCCGCGCCCTGCTCCAGCACCGCTCTCTGCAACGCCTGCGGATGGGTGGAACCCACCTCGCGGTTGATGTTGAAACCGTCGGGCGTGACGCCGATCGAGGTGACTTCGGCACCCAGCTCGGCGAACACCTTGGGCGCGACCTGGTAGGTGGCGCCGTTCGCGCAATCCAGCACGATCTTCAGGCCGTTGAGGTTGAAGTCCTCGGCCACCGTGCTCTTGCAGAACTCCGCATAGCGGGTCACCGCGTCATCGATGCGCCGGGCCTTGCCCAACTGCTCGGAAGGCACCGTGACGAAGGGTGCGTCGATCTCCGCCTCGATCGCCTCTTCCATCGCGTCGCTGAGCTTCTCGCCCTGCGCGGAGAAGAACTTGATGCCGTTGTCGTGGTGCGGATTGTGCGAGGCGCTGATCACGATGCCGGCCTCGGCGCGCAGCGAGCGCGTGAGCATCGCCACCGCCGGCGTGGGCATCGGCCCCAGCATGCGCACGTCCATGCCGGCGGAGACCAGGCCGGCCTCCAGCGCCGCCTCGAACATGTAGCCGGACACGCGGGTGTCCTTGCCGATCAGCACGCCGCGCCGCCCGGTGCTCTGCTGTCGGAGCACCGCGCCCAGCGCGCGGCCAAGGCGCAACATGAACTCGGCGTTGATCGGCCACGCGCCCACCGTGCCGCGGATGCCGTCCGTGCCGAAATACTTGCGCTGACTCATGGATGCCTTCCCGAAAAGTTTCCCTGTCCCGGCGGCGGCGTCTCGTGCGCCGTCGTCCTGTCGCTGCTCTTTCTCAATCGTCGTCTGGCCAGCGCGGTGCAGCCGGCCGCGTATCGCGGCGCGGCGCCTCGTCGCCCGCGTGCACGCCCTGCCATACCGCCAGCGCGTCCACCGTGGCGGCCACGTCGTGCACGCGCACCATGCGGGCACCGCGCTGAACCGCGATCAACGCGGCGGCGGCCGAGCCGGCCGCGCGTTCGGTCGGGGCCTTGCGACCGGTCAGCGTACCGATCATGGCCTTGCGCGACAGGCCCGCGTAGACACCGCTGCCCAGGTCCGCGAAGCGTTCCAGCGCACGCAGCAAGGCCAGATTGTGTTCGAGGTTCTTGCCGAAGCCGAAGCCGGGATCGACCAGCACCTTGCGCTTGGCTATGCCCGCCAGCTCGCAGGCGAACAGACGGTCGGCGAGGAAGCGGTGCACCTCGCCCACCACGTCGTCGTAATGAGGGTCGTCCTGCATGCTGCGCGGCTCGCCCTGCATGTGCATCAGGCATACCGGTACGCCGAGTGCCGCTGCCGCGTCCAGCGCGCCTTCGCGGCGCAGCGCATACACGTCGTTGATCATGCCGGCGCCCGCGGCCACCGCGGCGCGCATCACCTCCGGCTTGGAGGTGTCGACGGCGATCGGCAGCGCGGTGCGCGCGATCAGCTGTTCGATCACCGGGATCACCCGGCGCAACTCTTCTTCCAGCGGTACCTCGGCTGCGCCGGGGCGGGTGGATTCGCCGCCCACGTCGAGCATGTCGGCACCCTGTTCCGCCAGTACCAGGCCGTGCGCCACGGCAGCCTCCGTGGTGGCGTGCTCGCCGCCATCGGAAAACGAATCGGGCGTGACGTTGATGATGCCGGCCACGCGCGGGCGGTCCAGCACCAACCTGCGGCCGGCGCAGTCGAGCACGGTGGCGAACATGGCGTCGAGCGCGCTCATGCGCCGCCCAGCTCGCCCATGAAGCGGCGGTAGTAGCGCAACTCGTCGATCGAATCGCGGATGTCCGACAGCGCGGTGTGCGCGGACTCCTTGCCGAAGCCCTTGCCGATCGCGGGCGCCCAGCGCCGCGCCAGCTCTTTCAGCGTGGACACGTCGAGGTTGCGGTAGTGGAAGAAGCGTTCCAGCCGCGGCATCTGCCGGTGCAGGAAGCGGCGGTCCTGGCAGATCGAGTTGCCGCACATCGGCGACTTGCCCGCCGGCACCCAGTCGCGCAGGAAGTCCAGCGTGGCCTGCTCGGCGGCGACATGGTCCGCGGTGGCGTCAAGCACCTGCTGCCACAGGCCGGACTTGCCGTGCTGGTTGCGGTTCCAGGCGTCCATCGCCTCCAGCCGATCCAGCTCGTGGCGGATCGCGAACACCGGGCCTTCGGCCAGCACGTGGAGATCCTTGTCGGTGACGATGGTGGCGATCTCCAGGATCGAGTCGGCGTCGGTGTCGAGGCCGGTCATCTCCAGATCGATCCAGATCAGGTTGTCGTCGCTCGCATGGCTCATGTTCGCTCCTTGGTGCGGCCAGTTTATCAGCCTTGCCCATGCGATCATCCGGTCCCATGCAGACCTTCTTCTGGCACGACTACGAGACCTTCGGCGCCGACACCCGGCGCGACCGCCCCGTGCAGTTCGCCGGCATCCGCACGAACCTGGAGCTGGAGATCGTCGGCGAACCGGTGATGTTCTTCGGCCAGCCACCGCGCGACAGCCTCCCCCATCCGGAAGCCTGCCTGATCACCGGCATCACGCCGCAGCAGGCCGAACGCGAGGGCGTGAACGAGGCCGAGTTCGCCGCCCGCGTGCACGAGCAGCTTGCGCAGCCCGGCACCTGCGGCGTGGGCTACAACTCGCTGCGCTTCGACGACGAGGTGACGCGGCAGCTGCTCTACCGCAACTTCTACGAGCCCTACGGCCGCGAGTGGGAGAACGGCAACTCGCGCTGGGACCTGATCGACCTCGCGCGCATGTGCGAGGCACTTCGGCCCGAAGGCATCGTCTGGCCCGCCCGCGAGGACGGCACGCCCAGCTTCAAGCTGGAACTGCTCGCCACCGCCAACCACCTGCGGCAGGAACGCGCGCACGACGCGCTGTCCGACGTGTACGCGCTGATCGACCTCGCGCGATTGATCCGCGTGCGCCAGCCACGGTTGTGGGACTGGCACTTCGCCCTGCGCCGCAAGCAGCGCGTATTCGAGTTGCTCGACGTGGCGGCGATGACGCCGCTGGTGCACGTCTCCTCGCGCTACCCGGCCAGCCGCCACTGCCTCGCCCTGATCGCGCCGCTGGCGATGCATCCCGCGCGGCCCGGCGAGGTGATCGTCTGCGACCTGGCCAGCGATCCGGCCGAGTGGCTGGAGCTCGACGAGGACGAGATCGCCGACCGTGTGTTCACCGCCCGTGCCGACCTGCCCGAAGGCGTCGATCGTGTCCCGCTGCGCACCGTGCGCGCGAACCGCGCCCCCGCGCTGGCGCCGCTGTCCGTGCTGAAGGGCGCGGACCTGGCGCGCCTGCAACTCGATCCCGAGCGCAGCCTCGCCCACCGCGATGCGCTGGCCGCCGCCGACGGGCTGGCCGCCAAGGTCGCCCGCGTGTTCGCCCGCGCCGCCGAGCTGCCGCCGCCCGAAGATCCCGAGCTAGCGCTGTACGCCGGCTTCCTGCCCGACGCCGACAAGCGCCTGCTGCGCGAGGTGCGCGCCACGCCACCGGAACAGCTGGCCACGCGCGCGTTCGCGTTCCGCGATCCGCGCTATGCGGAGCTGCTGTTCCGCTACCGTGCCCGCAACTGGCCGGAGACCCTGGACGCCGACGAATGCGAGCGCTGGGAAGCCTTCCGCCGCCAGCGCCTCACTCGCTCGACACCGCTGACCACGCTTACCCTGGACGACTATTTCGCCACACTCACCGCCCTGCGCGCGAACCCCGTGAACATCAGCCGTGGCGATCTGATCGATCAGCTTGAAGATTGGGGGCGACGGCTGGCAACAAGCATCGAACTGGGGAGCTTAGGTGATTGATGGGATTTTGCCGAAATCACGGATCGTGGGCTTCGTCAGTCCGATAAAATGGCAACGTGCACCTTCTACTCTCCTCTCGACGGGATCGCGTAGAGCGCTCTCAGAAAGTCTGGGCGTCCTTTTGGTATTGCCCATCGTATGGACCCGCGGGCAACCCCTGTCCTGGCACATAGATCGCTTGGGCATTCGCTTGGCGGGCCAACGGCATATAGTTTGGCGCCGCTTTCTGCACAGCTGCCGTGACCGCCGCCGCAATCAGATCAGCGATCGGATTGCCGGTACTATTGGCTTGCGGTGAATAAACCAATGTCTGCTTGTTAGACCATAGGGCCTCACCAGTTCTTCCACTTTTCAGCTCATAGCTCAACTGCACGGTCACAGTCGTAGCAAGCACCGCGTACTTAGCGTCCCAGCGTTCGATCGATACATAGAGCACACTGTCCGCACCGAACAGTCCAGCCAGGCGTATCGGGTCGTTGGCATGCACCATATCGGCATCGGACAGTCCGTCATCGGCCATCACCTGTTTCACCAAGTTCACTGGAAACACGTAATAGCCACGCTCAGCAATGGGTACTGTGATGCTGGACAGAAAGTAGTCTGGCGCATCTACGTTAACGGTCTTGTTAACTACCGGCACAATCAATACTGAATGCGGATTCGCGTTTCGGAATTTGGTGTAGTCAAATTTCTTCGGGCTGGCAACGCACCCTACTAGAGCAAGCAAAGGAACCAGCAAGACCAAACGAAACATTGACTTCATCGCGAGTTACTCCCACCAGCGGGCTTGCCGCCCAATCGCGCCGCCCTGATCATTCCATCCATGAATTGCGCGGACTCCGGCCATGCCTGCTTTTCCTGTTCGAAATAGCTCGACGCCTCTTCGTACTTCTGTTGTTGCATCAGCATATAGCCGTACTCGGCATAGACCCCTGGTGCGACCGGCTGGCGATTCTTGGCTGCACCGTTAATGGCCGCGCGCAGTGCCGTCATATAGTGCGCAGCATCCGCTGGATGCTTGTAGTAGTCGTACAGAGCTTGGTCGTATCCGCCCCAAGAGTACTTGGTCTTATGCGTGACACACGCGGACAGTATTACGCAAGTGGAAAGCGCAGTAATTGTGCGTAGCGGGCGGCCCATCAACGACTCTCCCCGCCAACTTCAACTTTGCTGGTTTCACCACCAGCTGCGTAAACCTTCTGTGTACGCAACACGGTGCCATTGAGCTCAATCACTACCACGTGCAACCCCTCTTCTATGGTAAGCACCTGCCGACGGCCGTCGTATTGCGAGGCGTCGCCCATTGCCATGCCGTCGACACGCAACGTGGAGCCCGTAGGCGCACCGATGATGGCCAAGCTCGGCCGTTGGGTGCCCGACTTGATCTCGCTGTGCGGCAGCGCGCACGCCGAAAGCATCGCGGCCAGCAGGAGCACACTGCTTAGTTTGCACATGTTCTTCATGGGCGTCCCTCGGCAACAAAGAGGAAGGCGCCAGCCATACTAGCCGTGCCACTCGTGAGTTCGCAGATTGACCCTTCGCTGGTCTCGCTATCACCGAAGACGCCGGCCACGCGCAGTGTACCCACGGCACTGGGCGGCAGCTCGACTTCGAAGCCGGACTGGGCGCTTTTCACCTTTTCACCTGTCCGATAAACGGTGAGCATATCGCCGGGCTTCAAACCCTGACGTGCACCTCCAGATATGAAGACTTGGTTGTTCTGCACCTTGAGAATGTCAGTGCGCCAAGGCCGATCCTGGAGCTTGCTCACTAGCCGACCGATCATGTCGGATATCGCAGCAGAGATCGCCTTATCGTTGAGCGCGCCATCATAATCTGCGCGGCTGCCGTAACCGGCAATTTCGCCAGACTCCGTGCTGGCATCACCTGCCCCCGAAGTCGCGAAGAACACCTGCCCGGTGCGAACATCCACTAGACGTACATCTACCTTGGCATGTGCGTTCTGCACCTTGGTGGAACTCAAGAAACCAGATTTACCGGTTGTGCTGCGACCGAACTCGGTAACCGAGCCAATTATCAGCGTATCCACACCGACCAGTTGGTTGTCTTGCAACAGCGACTGTTCAGCCTGCACCTTACTGATGTCCTGCCGTTCGAGTACGAGAAACTGCTGTGAATCGACCAGTCGTGTGGCTAAAATGTCTGAGGCCTGCTTTCCCAATGGATCGAAATTGGCATCAGTCTGAAAGGTACGACCGTAGCGCGTCTCATTAGAGAAGCGGGCGATCGCAACTTTACGTTTCAGCAGCTTCCGATCTGGAACTAATCGCGCTTGCTTAGCTAGCTCTTGCTGGCCTCGGCCGACTGGCGCCTCTATAGTCTTAGGTGGCGTAGAAACTGTGGCACAGGCGGTAAGCACCAGTAGGCATGTACCCAATAGGAGGTTACGATTTCGCACGTGCGGTCCTTGTCTGTTGTCTGGCTCTGACAGTCATCGACCACCATCGCAAGAACTTGAGCATATAACAGCAAGAACATGCGCGACAACTAGGTGCAATGATCAAACAAGACGTGAGAGACGAACAAATCGTCACATCATCCAAGCCGCCAATGAGTCACAACGCCTACTTCACCCCGGCCACGTTCAAGTTCCTGCGCGCGCTGGACCGCAACAACAGCCGCGAGTGGTTCACCGCGCACAAGGCCGACTACGAGCGCCACGTGCGCGAGCCGTTCCTGCAGCTCATCACCGACCTGCAGGCGCCGCTGGCGAAGATCAGCCCGCACTACCGCGCCGACCCGCGCAAGAACGGCGGCTCGCTGTTCCGCATCTTCCGCGACACCCGCTTCTCCAACAACAAGCTGCCGTACAAGCCGTGGCAGGGCGCGCGCTTCTTCCACGAACGCCGCCACGAGATCCCCGCACCCTCGTTCTACATGCACCTCCAGCCCGGCGACTGCTTCGCGGGCGGCGGCATGTGGCACCCCGAACCGGACGCGCTGAAGAAGATCCGCGCCTTCCTCGCCGACAATCCCGCCACGTGGAAGAAGGCCACGCAGAGCGCGGCCTTCCGCGAGCACCTGCAATTCTGGGGCGAATCGCTGAAGCGCCCGCCGCACGGCTACGACCCGAACCACGAGCTGATCGAGGATCTGAAGCGCAAGGACTACGCCTGCGGCGAGGGCTTCGACGAGGCACTGGCCTGTTCCGCCGAGCTGCTGCCGTGGACTGTAACCTGCTTCAAGCGCGTGGCGCCGATGGTGGACTACCTGTGCGCCACGCAGGAACTGGAGTTCTAGCCACTCCGCTTCCGCGTCAGCAGCCACCCGCTCACTCCCACGCTCACCAGCGCGGTGATCGTCACGTAGTACGCGGGCGCCATGCGCCCGGCGTGCACGGCGAGCCAGCCGATCATCGCGGCGGTGCCGGCGCCGAACACCGCATAGGCCACGTTGTACGAGAACGACAGGCCGGAGAAGCGCACCGGCGGCGGGAACACCTGCACCATCACCACCGGCACCACGCCGACCACGCCCACCAGCAGGCCGGCCAGCGCGTACAGCGACAGGAAATGCGCGCCGCCCGCGGCGAGGTCGGCGAACAGCGCCCAAGTGCCGGCGATCAGCAGAAGCGAGCCGCCCAGCAAGGTTCGCAGCGCGCCGCAGCGATCGGCCAGCCAGCCACAGGCGATGCAGCCCACCGTGAGCCCACAGGTGGCCAGCACGTTGCCGACGCTCGCCAGTCGTGGCGACAAGCCGAAGCTCTTCGGCGCCAGCGTGGGCAGCAGCAGGATCAACACCACCACGGCGGCGGTGAGCATCCAGGTCACCAGCATCGACACCGCGACGCCGCGCCGGTGCGCCGCCAGCACCACGCGCAGCGGCAGCTCGCGGCTGAGCTGCTTGCGCTCGCGCATTTCGGTGAACACCGGCGTCTCGCTGAGCCAGCGGCGCAGCCATACCGCCACGAGGCCGAACACGCCGCCGAGCAGGAACGGCAGGCGCCAGCCCCAGTCCAGCAGCTGCGCCGCATCCAGCCGCACGTTGAGCCACGCCGTCAGCAGCGAGCCGATCAGGATGCCCACGGTGAGCCCCGCGGTGAGGCTGCCGCAGGCGAAACCCGTGCGCTGCGGCGGCACGTGCTCGGCCACGAACACCCAGGCGCCCGGCACCTCGCCACCCACCGCGATGCCCTGCACGATGCGCAGCAGCAAGAGCAGCAGCGGCGCCAGCATGCCGATCTGCGCGTAGGTGGGCAGCAGGCCGATCGCCAGCGTGGGCAGCGCCATCAGGAACACGCTGAGCGCGAACATGCGCTTGCGCCCCGAGCGGTCGCCGAAGTGCGCCATCACGATGCCGCCCAGCGGCCGCGCCAGATAACCGGCGGCGAAGATGCCGTAGACCTTGAGTTGGGCCAGCCACGGCGCCGTGCCCTGCGGAAAGAACAGCTCGCTCAGCGGCAGCGCGAGGAACACGAACACCACGAAGTCGTAGAACTCCAGTGCCCCGCCCAGCGCGGAGAGCAGCAGGGTGCGCGCGTCGCGGCGATCCAGCGGGCGCGCCGGCGCGGCTGTCACATCCGGTGCCGACAATGTCGTGGCTTCGCTCATGGAGGGGTCGCGGCCCGAGGCGGAAAGGGTTCGGCAACATAACGCAGCGCGCAGCACTACGCGATGCCGACCTGCATCCCCTATGCTCGCCCTGCCCGGCGGGATGCCGGGCCACACGGGCGACCCGGCCAGCCTGCGCGCGGCCCGCCCGGCGCCGTTTCACGGGGAGAGGAAACGTCGTTGCACCTGGCCGTAGGCCAGTGATCCAGAGTGCGTCGCATCGTCGCGACGCTCGCGTCCATCTACGCAATCGGGAAGGAGTCTTCGATGAACCTGGGCAAACGCATGGCTGCCGAATTCTTCGGCACGTTCTGGCTGGTACTGGGCGGCTGCGGCAGCGCCGTACTGGCCGCGGGATTTCCGGAACTCGGCATCGGCTTCGCCGGCGTGGCGCTGGCCTTCGGCCTCACCTTGCTGACGATGTGCTACGCCATCGGCCATATCTCCGGCTGCCACATCAATCCCGCGGTGACCTGCGGCCTCGCGGCCGGCGGCCGCTTTCCGGTGAAGGAAGTGGTCCCGTACATCGTCGCCCAGGTGATTGGCGGCCTGGTGGCCGGCGCGGTGCTGTACACCATCGCCTCGGGCAAGGCCGGCTTCGATGCCGCGGCCAGCGGCTTCGCCTCGAACGGCTTCGGCGCGCATTCGCCGGGCGGCTATTCGATGGGCGCGGCGGCGGTGTGCGAAATCGTGATGACCGGCTTCTTCATCTTCATCATCATGGGCGCCACCCACAAGAGCGCGCCGGTGGGTTTCGCCGGCATCGCGATCGGCCTTGCACTGACCCTGATCCACCTGATCAGCATCCCGGTCACCAACACCTCGGTGAACCCGGCGCGCTCCACCGGCGTGGCGCTGTTCCAGGGTGGCTGGGCGGTGGAGCAGCTGTGGTTCTTCTGGGTGATGCCGATCGTTGGCGGCATCATCGGCGGCCTGATCTACCGCTACCTGTGGAGCGACCGCCCCGCTCTGCCCGACATCAAGGGCGACCGGTCCTGAGCTTCGGCGCCACGCGACCTCCGGACCGCGTGGCGCTCAAGCCTCGTAAAGCTCGATCGGCAGCCCGTCCGGATCGGCGAAGAAGACGAAGCGGCGGCCGGTGTGCTCGTCCAGCCGCATCGGTTCGCAGGCGACGCCGCGCGCCGTCAGCACGGCCACCGCCGCCTCCACGTCGGCCACGACGAAGGCGAGGTGGCGCAACCCCTGCGCCTCCGGCCAGGAAGGTCGCGGCGGCGCGCCGGGAAACGAGAACAGCTCCAGTTGCACGCCGGGGCTGACTTCCAGGTCGCACTTCCAGGAATCACGCGCCTCGCGGTAGACCTCGCGCACGATGCGCAGCCCCAGCGTCCCGCTGTAGAACGCCTTCGAACGCGGATAGTCCGAGCAGATCAGGGCGACGTGATGGATGCCGCGCAGCAAGGGAGCCGGCATGGTCAGGCTTCCGAAAAGGGGAACGCCAGCACATCGGCGATCGCGTCGGTGCCGGCGAGGCACATCAGCAGGCGCTCCACGCCCAGCGCCACGCCGGCGCAATCGGGCAGCGCGTCGAGCACGGCCAACAGATTTTCGTCCAGCGGAACCTCGCGCTGGCCGCGTTCGCGGCGGCGGGCGTTGTCGCGCTCGAAGCGCGCGCGCTGCTCGGCCGCGTCGTTGAGTTCGTGGTAGCCGTTGGCCAGTTCGTAGCGGCCGAGATACAGCTCGAAACGCTCGGCCCGCGGCGGGTCGCCGGGGCGAATCCTCGCCAGCGCGCACTGGCTCGCCGGGTAATCGTGGATCACCGTGATGCGGTCGCGCGGAAACGCCGGCTGCAGTTTGTGGGTGAGCAGCAGGTCCAGCCAGTCGTCGCGGGTGAGTCCCGCGGGATCGATGCCGAAGTCCGCCAGCGGCGCGCGCAATTCCCCGATCGAAGCATGCGCGGAATCGATGCCCAGCTCGTCGATGAACAGCTGGCGATAACCCTCGATCAGCACCTCGGCACGACGGCCCCGCAAAGCCAACGCCGCCTCCACCAGCTCGATGACCTCGTGCATCAGGCGGCGATGGTCCCAGCCCACCCGATACCACTCCAGCATGGTGAACTCGGGGTTGTGCCTCCCGCCCGCCTCGCCGTTGCGGAACACCCGCCCCAGTTCGTAACAGTCGCCCACGCCCGCGGCGACGAGGCGCTTCAACGGATACTCCGGCGAGGTGCGCAGCCAGCGCTCGCGCGCGCCGGCATCGACGTGGCCGCTGAACCCGGTGCTGAAACCCTCGATGTTCGGTTCGGTGTTGCCGGCCGCCGAGAGAATCGGCGTCTCCACTTCCAGCACCTGGCGTTCGGCGAAGAACGCGCGGACCAGGGCGTAGAGGTCGGCGCGCAGATGCAGAGCGGCGAAAGCCTCTCTCTCTCCCCCTACAAGGTTGGGGGATAGGGGGCCATTGGCGTGCAGTGTGCTTTTACCCCCTCTCCCCCGGCGATGCCGGGGGAGAGGGCTGGGGTGAGGGGGGCGCTCTTTGTTCATGGCTTGCACGATCGCTTCGAGTACATCGTCGGTACGCAACAAGGCATCGTCGTTCCAGAAGCGCAGCACGCGGAAACCGGCAGCTTCGAGGTCGCGCGTACGCTGCCCGTCGTAAGCACCCTGCTCTGCGTGCTGGCCACCGTCCAGTTCCACGATGAGCTGGCGTTCCACGCAACAGAAATCGGCGTAATAGCCGGCGACCGGATGCTGTCGACGGAACTTCACGCCGAGCTGGTCGGCGCGCAAGCGCGCCCAGAGCCGCTGCTCGGCATCGGTCATGTGGCGGCGCAATTCGCGGGCGCGCTGCATGGTCAGGACGCTCCCTGCCGGAAGCTCCCCCTCACCCCAACCCTCTCCCCCAACGAAGTTGGGGGAGAGGGAGTGTTTGCTTTCCAGGCTTTGCCGTGGGTACAGGGGACGCTCCATTTCATACCGCATGCTCCGCCAGCAAGGCCAGCAGCTGCGCCTCGTCCCATACCGGCACGCCTAACTCGTTTGCCTTGTCGAGCTTGGAGCCGGCTTCGGCGCCGGCCACCACGAAGCTGGTCTTCTTCGACACGCTGCCGGCGACTTTCGCGCCCAGCGCCTCGAGCTTTTCCTTCGCCTCATCGCGGCTCAGGGTGGGCAGCGTGCCGGTCAGCACCGCGGTCTGGCCTTCCAGCGGCAGGCTGGCCGTCTGCGCCGCCTGCGGAATGGCATCGAGCAGACGCTGCATCGCGGCCTCGGCTTCGCGCAACGCATCCAGCTGCGATGCGTCGGACAGATACGCTTCGAGATTGATCGCAGCCGCCTGCGGCAGGCCGGCGGTGATCCACTGCGCCTGCCCCGCGGCCAGCAGCCGCTGCAGCGTCGGATACTGTGCGGCCAGCAACGCCGTGCTCTTCGGTCCGAGCTTGTTGACGTTCGCCATGTCCAGCAGCACGGCAAGACCCAGCCGCTCGCGCAGTTTCGGCGAAGGCTCGCCCTCGTCGCCGAAACGCACTCCCGCGGCGAGCAGCGCGTCGACCACCTGCTGGTTGCCGGGCTGGGCGAAGAAACCTGCGATGGACGCAGCCACCTCGCCGCCGATGTCGGGCAGCACGCGCAGCACCGGCGCCGGCGTGCGGCGCACGAATTCCAGCCGGCCCAGCCATGCGGCCAGCGTTTTCGCCGTGCTCTCGCCGATGTGCATGATGCCCAGCCCGAACAGGAAGCGCGCCAACGTGGTGGCCTTGCTGGCCGCGATGCCGTCGAGCAGGTTCTCCGCCCACTTGGTGGCGATCTTGCCGGCTTTCACCGTTTCGGGCGTGGTGCCGTCGCGCTCGTCGGCGCGGCGCTTCATCTCCAGGAAATCGTCCAGCGTGAGCTTGTACAGATCGGCCGGCGTGTGCACGTAGCCGAAGTCCACCAGCGCGTCGACGTAGCGCTCGCCGAGGCCGTCGATGTCCATCGCGCGGCGCGAGGCGAAGTGGATCAGCGCCTCCTTGCGTTGCGCCGCGCAGATCAGGCCACCGGAGCAGCGGAACGCCGCCTCGCCCTCCTCGCGCAGCAGCGCCGAGCCGCACACCGGGCAGTGCGCGGGCATGTGCCAGGGACGCGTGTGCGGCGGACGCAGTTCGGGCATCACGCGCACCACCTCGGGGATCACGTCGCCGGCGCGGCGCACGATCACGGTGTCGCCCACGCGCACGTCCAGCCGCGCCACCTGGTCGGCATTGTGCAGCGTGGCGTTGGTGACGGTGACGCCGGCCACCTGCACCGGCGCCAGCCGCGCCACCGGCGTGGCGGCGCCGGTGCGGCCGATCTGGATCTCGATCGCCTCGACCGTGGTGGTCTGCTCCTGCGCGGGAAACTTGTGCGCGATGGCCCAGCGCGGCGCGCGCGCCACGAAGCCCATCGTACGCTGCCCTTCGTAGTCGTCCAGCTTGTAGACCACGCCGTCGATGTCGTACGGCAGGCTGTCACGCTTCGCGCCGATGCGCTTGAAGTAGGCGATCAGCCCGTCGAAGCCGCGCGCCGTGCCCACCTCGGGCGACACCGGGAAGCCCCATTCGCGCAATTGGCGCAGCGTCGCCGAATGCGTGGGCGGCAGTTCGCCGCCTTCCACCACGCCCACCGCGTAGGCGAAGAAGCTGAGCTTGCGCTTCGCGGTGATCGCCGGATCGAGCTGGCGCAGCGAACCGGCCGCGCCGTTGCGCGGATTGGCCAGCGTCTTTTCATCATGGGCGCGGGCGTAGGCGTTGAACGCCTCGAAATCCTTGCGCAGCATGATGACTTCGCCGCGCACTTCCAGCACCGCGGGCCAGCCGGTGCCACGCAGTTTCAGCGGGATCGCGCGCACGGTACGCAGGTTCGCGGTGACGTCCTCGCCGGTCTCGCCGTCGCCGCGGGTGGCGCCTTGCACGAACTGGCCCTGCTCGTAGCGCAGGCTGATCGCCAAGCCATCCAGCTTGGGCTCCACGGAGAACACGGGTTCGCGGCGATGCAGCGTCTGCTCGATGCGCCGCTCGAACTCGGCCACCTCGTGGAAGCGCGTGCGCTCGTCCTCGCCCGCCTGTTCGAAGGCATTGGACAGCGACAGCATTGGCATCGCGTGGCGCACCTCGGCAAAACCGCCGCTGGCGCGCGCGCCCACCTTGCGGGTGGGCGAATCCGGCGTGACGAGTTCGGGATGCGCCGCCTCCAGCGCCTCCAGCTCGCGCATCAAGGCGTCGTACTCGGCGTCGGTGATCGCCGGATCGTCGAGCACGTGGTAGCGGTAGTTGGCCTGCTCGATGCGCTCGCGCAGGTCGGCGGCACGGGTCTTGCTGTTGGCGGGAACGGGGGATGCGCTCATGCGCGCAGTTTAGCGATCCGCAAGTCGTGACGGACGATCGAAGTAAGCGAACCGAAAGCCTGCGGGGCTAGGCTGAACGACGGGCGGCCATGTCTCAGGCCGCAAGGGAGGCACCCCATGCGCACGACACGTTACGCGTTGTTGCTGCTCGCCTTCACGCTGTCTGCACCGGCCTTCGCCGGCGGCGGTCCGCTCGGCATCGACCACCGCCTGCATTACGACAACAGCGGCATCTGGAAGCGCACCAACCAGAACATCCTGATGTACGGCACCATCGTCACGGTGGCCGGCGGCGCGCTGGCCTTCGGCGACCAGGACAAGCTGGGCGACACGTTCTGGCGCTCGGTGGACGCGATGGTGATCTCCAGCATCGGCTCGGAGGCGCTGAAGTACACCTTCCGGCGCGAGCGCCCCTCGCAGACCTCCGACCCGAACCGCTGGTTCGAGGGCAGCCACGCGCAGAGCTTCCCCAGTGGTGAAGTCACCGCGATCACCGCCGCGGTGACGCCGTTCATCGTGAACTACGGCCCCGACCACCCTGCTGTGTACGCGCTGGCGCTGTTGCCGGCCTACGACGCAGTGGCGCGCATGAAGACCCGCGGCCACTGGCAAACCGACGTGCTGGCCGGCGCCGCGCTGGGCGCGGGCGTGGGCATCTGGGCCGCCCACCGCAACTCGCCGCTGATCATCGGTTGGCTGCCGGGCGGCTTCCAGGTGGGCTTCGTGCACCACTTCAAGCCGTAGGCGGTTTCGGGCCCGTCATTCCGGCGAAAGCCGGAATGACGTCGAGGGCATCAGCGGTGCAGGTCCCCCGCCGCTTCCGGCTGGTAGTCGATAGCCAGCACGGTGAGGCGGCGCTTGCGGCCGTCCGGGGTGGGCCAGTCGATGTGCTTGCCCTTGGCGAGGCCCAGCAATGCGCTGCCCACCGGCGCCAGGATCGATACCGTGCCGGGCTTGCCGGCCGCGTTCGGGTAGACCAGGGTCATCGTCGTCGGCTCGCCGCCGGCCTCGTCGGTGAAGCTCACGGTGGAGTTCATCGTCACCACGTTGCGCGGCATTTCCGCCGGCTCCAGCACAGTGGCGCGGTCCAGTTCCTCGCGCAACGCGGCATGCGTCGCGGCCTGCGCGGGGGTCATGCGGTCGAGCATGGCCTCGATGCGCTCCAGGTCGAGGCGGGAAACGGTGATGGCGGGTTTGCGGCTCATGGTCCTTGTCCTGTCGCAAGCAAAGCGGGTCACGCAAAAGCGCGCGCCGGAGCGATGGGCACCCCGGCGCGCGCTGGTCTTGTTTGTATCGCCTTCCCGATCTGGGGGCGGCGATCGATGAAACAAGGCTGACTTTGCGCAGGATCGTCGCGAAAAGCAAGCTGTCGCAGCAGCTATCATTCGCACAATGCCCCACGAAGCCGCCGAGCCACTCCCCCACGCCGATGCCGTCGCAACGGCGACCGTGGCCGAGGCGGAGCCCGAAATCTCCTCGCGCGAGCGCTACCGTGGCCTGCTCTGGCTGGTGGCCGCGGCGTTCTTCATGCAGGCGCTGGACTCCACCGTGGTCAACACCGCGGTGCCGGCGATGGCCGACGCACTGCACGAGACGCCGCTGGGCATGCGCAGCGCGCTGACCAGCTACGTGCTGACCCTGGCGGTCCTGATTCCGGCCAGCCCGTGGCTGTGCGACCGCTTCGGCACGCGCAGGGTATTCGGCGCCGCGATCGTGCTGTTCGGCCTGGGCTCGCTGCTGTGCGGGCTCGCGCAGACGCTGCCCGAGCTGGTCGCCGCGCGCGTGCTGCAGGGCGTGGGCGGCGCCGCGCTGATGCCGGTGGGGCGCTACGTGCTGGTGCGCAGCATCGACAAGCGCGAGTTCGTGCGCGCGATGAGCACGGTGGCCACCTTCGGCCTGCTCGGTTCGGTGCTGGGGCCGCTGCTGGGCGGCGCGCTGGTGGAATACACCTCGTGGCGGCTGATCTTCCTGATCAACGTACCGGTGGCGATCGCCGGCGTGTGGATGAACCGGCGCGACATGCCGGAATACCGGCTGGACCGCGCCAATCCCTTCGACCTCACCGGCTTCCTGCTGTTCGCCGTCGCCTCCGCCCTGCTGCTCACCGCCTCGGAACTGGCCGGGGAGGATCCGGTGCCGTGGGCGGAAATGGGCGCATGCGGCGGCATCGCCCTGCTGCTAGTCGTGGTCTACATCTGGCACAGCCGGCGCACCGCGCATCCGGTGGCGGATCTCGCCCTGCTGCGCGTGCGCAGCGTGTCGGTGTCGCTGGCCGGCGGCCTGTTCACCCGGCTGGGCATCTCGGGCATGTTCCTGCTGCTGATGCTGTTCCTGCAGGTGGGTTGCGGCTGGTCGCCGCTGGATGCCGGCCTGATGATGGTGCCGCAGGCGCTGGGCTCGATCGCCGCGAAGTGGGCGATCAACCGCGCACTGGTGCACTTCGGCTATCGCCGCCTGTTGCTGGGCAATACCTTGATCGTGGCCGCGTTGCTGGCCGCGTTCGCCCTGTTCGGGCCGGGCACGCCGCCCTGGCTGATCGCCCTGCTCACGTTCGGCTACGGCTGCTTCGCGGGTCTGCAGTACACGACCATGAACACGCTGATCTACACCGACCTGGACATCCAGCACGCCTCGATGGCCTCGTCGATGGCCTCCACCGTGCAATACCTGGCCATGAGCTTCGGCATCGCGCTGTCCACTCTGCTGATGCAGGCGCTGCTGCGCGGGCACACGCCCGAGGATTTCGTGGTCGCGTTCCGCTGGACCGTCGTGCTGCTGGCCCTGATTACCGCCGCCGCCAGCCGCGTGTTCGGCCGGCTGCGCCCGGACCGCCCCGCCGAAGCGCTGCCGGCGACGCGCTGAGTGTCACGGCGCAGGCGCAGCCGGCATGTAGCATGCGGGTTCCGTACCCGCCCGGACGCGTTGCATGCACCACGCCAGTGACATCCTGCTCACCCTGTTCATCGTGTTCGTCGCCGCCCAGGTCGGCGGCGAGATCGCGCAGCGGCTGAAGCTGCCGGGCGTGGTGGGCGAGATCGCCGCCGGCTGCGTGGTCGGCCCCTCGCTGCTGGGCTGGATCACGCCCGAGCAGATCGCCACCGGCACGCCGCTGGACGTGCTGGCCGAGGTCGGCGTGGTGCTGCTGCTGTTCTCGGTGGGCCTGGAAACGCGGCTGGAGGACTTGAAGAAGGTCGGCAAGGCGGCCTTCCTGGTCGGCGTGGTCGGCGTGATCGTGCCGTTCGGCATGGGCGCGTTGTGGGCGCACGGCAGCGGCTTCGGCTGGGACAAGGCGATGTTCATTGCCGCCGCCTTCGTGGCCACCTCGGCCGGCATCACCGCGCGCGTGCTGCAGGAGCTGGGCGCGCTGCAGCGCACGGAGAGCAAGGTGATCCTGGGCGCCGCGGTGATCGACGACATCCTCGCCATGCTGCTGCTCGGCGTGGTGGTGTCGCTGCAGGGCGGCGAGAGCTTCCAGCCCGGCAACCTGCTGGTGGTGCTGGGCGAGGCGGTGGGCTTCATCGCGGTGATCGGCTGGGGCGGCGCGCGGGTGATGCGCTGGAACTCCAGCTGGCTGGACAAGCCGCGCCACGCGCAGTCGCCGCTGCTGATCGCGCTGGCGCTGTGCCTGGGCCTGGCCTACATCTCCACCTTGTTCGGCCTCGCCGCGATCATCGGTGCCTTCCTCGCCGGCATGATCGCCTCCGAGACCCGCCAGCAGCACACCCTGGAAAAGCAGACCCAGCCGCTGCTGGCCCTGCTCACCCCGTTCTTCTTCGTGGTCACCGGCAGCAAGATCGACCTGCACGAACTGGCCAGCGCCGACGCATTGTGGATGCTGCTGGTGGTCACCGTGATCGCGATCGTCTCCAAGCTCGTCGGCGGCGGCCTCGGTGCGCTGTCGCTGGGCCGGCGCGGCGCCACCATCGTGGGCTTCGGCATGGTGCCGCGCGGCGAGGTGGGCGTGGTGATCGCCAGCCTCGGCCTCGCCGCCGGTGTGTTCAGCAACCGCGTCTACGCGGTCATCGTGGCGATGTCCCTGCTCACCGCGATGGTGACGCCGCCGGTGCTGGCCTGGCTGCTGCGGCACTCGCCGGAAACCACGCCGCCGCACTGAGCCGAGCGGGCCCGCAAAAACGAAACGCCCCGGACGGGGCGTTTCGCAGCACGGATCGGCCGGTTCAGAAGTTCGCCGTCACCCGCGCATACCAGAACGCGCCGTTGAAGCCGAACGGCGAGGTGAGCGCGTACTTCACGCCGAGGAGCCGCAGCGTGGCGTTCTGCTCCTTGCCCGGATAGGTATCGAACACGTTGTTGCCGCCGATCGCCACCGAGAAGGTGTCGTTGAACTTGTAGCGCGCCTCCAGATCGAGCAGGGTCTTGCCGCTGTAGTGGTCCACGTCGTTCGGCGGGTTGTTGCTGCCGAACAGGCCGACCGTGGTGCTCCAGCCGCCGTACTGGTTGATCCGCGCGATGGCGTCGAACTGGTGCAGGTTGTAGTCGAAACTGAGCACCGCCCGGCTCTTCGGCACCTGGTGTTCGAGGTCGTACACGAAATCGTTGTTGAGCGTGTTGGGCTTGACCTTCACCACGTCCTGCTTGTTGTAGTTGTAGCGGAAGTCGATGTTGAGCGTGCCGCTGCCCAGCGGGTGCCGCGTGTCCACCACGAAGTCGAGGCCCCGGACGTGCGAGTCGAACGCATTGCCGAAATAGCTGGCGTCGCTGCCGAGCAGCAGTTGCGCATTCGGGTAGCCGCCGGCGGCGAGCTGGTCGACGGTGGCCTGGGTCACGGTCTTGCTGACCAGGCCGATGCGGTTGGCGATACGGATGAGGTAGTAGTCCAGGCTCGTCGTGACGTTGTCGAGCGGTGTCCACACCGCGCCTACCGACAGGCTCTTCGAGGTCTCGGTCTGCAGCGGCGCCGAGCCCAGCGCGCGTGCCACCGGGTTGTTCACCGGGTAGGTACCGCTGGGGATCAGGCCGCCCTGCGCATTCGCGGTGGTGGTGACGTTCAAGGTGTTCGCCTGGCCCGGGGTCGGCGTGCGGAAGCCGGTGTTGAACGTGCCGCGCAGCGCGAACGTGTCGGTGAACGCATAGCGGCTGGAAAGCTTGTAGACCACCTTGGAACCGTAGCCGTTCGCGTGCTCGTAGCGCACCGCCGCGGCGCCCGACCACTTGTCGGTGAGGTTCGTCTCGGCGTCGAAGTAGGCGGAATCGCTGTTCTGCGTGAACCGCCCCGCCGCATTGGTCGGAAAGCCCTGGAACGCGTCCGAACCCACGCCGAACACCGACGCGGTCGGCCCCACCTCGATCGAACCGGCATCACCCTGGTGGATGATGTAGCTCTCCTGGCGCCACTGCGCGCCGAAGGCCAGCGTGAGCGGCGAGTTGTCGAACGAGCGGACGAAATCCGCGCCGGCGCCCTGCTCGCGCTGGGTCAGCTTGCCGGGATGGAAGTTGGTGGGCGAAAGGATGCCGAGGCTGGGGTTGATCGAGCCCTGCAACTGGTAGTCGACCTCGTTGCTGCCGTTGCGGTAATGCACGTCCCACTGGAAGTTGCTCTCGCCGCCGCCGCGCACGCCGCCGACCAGCTGGTGGTCGGCGATGTCGGCGCCGAACAGCGGGCTGTAGCCGCCGGGGAACTGCTTGTAGATCGGGTTGAGCAGCTCCCAGCCGCTCGGGCTCGCGGCGTTGGCCGTGAGGTAGTTCGCCGGGTTGCCGCCGCCGGCGGTGATGCTGTCCACCAGCGACTGCGGCGCATTCGCCGGCACCAGGGTGCCGTTCGCGTAGCTGACCAAGGTCGAACGGCCGCTGATGCCGTACTGCGCCGGCAGCACCGGGTTGCGGTAGAAGAAGCTGGACAGCACCTTCTTGTCCATGAAGTCGCCGTAGCCGTACAGCTGCACGTCGCCGGCCAGCGGCAGGCCCGCGTTGACGAACAACTTGTTCGTCTTGGTCTGCGGGTCGCCCCAGCGCTGGCCCAGGCCGTCGTATGGCACCTGGTTCGCCCCCACCACTGCCGCGACGGCTGCTGCGCCCCCTTGCGGGATACCGCGCGAGGTGGGATCGGTGGTCTCGCGCTCAGCACTCACGTGCACGAAGCCTCCGCTGTTGCCAAGCGGAAACCCGGCATCGGCGTCGTAGCGCCGCAGGTCGCCGTCGCCCTTGCCGTACTCGCCCCACTCCGCGCTGACCGTCGCGCCCTTGGGCTCCTTCTTCAGAATGACGTTGATCACGCCGGCGATCGCATCCGATCCGTACAGCACCGAGGCGCCATCGCGCAGCACTTCCACGCGCTCGATCGCGTTGGACGGAAACACCGAGAAATCCACCGCCTGCGCGCCCTGGTTGAAGGTGCCGAGCGGATCGATCTGCAGGTTGACCAGCGCCGAACGATGGAAGCGCACGCCGTCGACCAGCACCAGGGTCTGGTCGGGCGACAGGTTGCGCAACGACACCGGCCGCACGAACGCCGTGCCGTCGGCGATCGGGAAGCGCTGGGTGGTCAGCGAGGGCACGATGCTGGTCAACGTGTCGGTCAGGTCCGCCGAGGGCTGCTCGGCGATCTGCTTGCCGCTGAACGCGTCGATCGGTGAAATCGATTCGGTCGGTGACAAGCCCGCTCGATGCGTGCCGGTCACCACGACCTCCTGCAGGTTCGTGGTCGTCTTGGCCTTGTTCGTGCTGGCCTGCTTCGCGGCCGTTGTCGCAGGCGGTGCCGTCTGCCCGTTGTCCGCCGTTCCCTGGTCCTGCGCCTGCGCCGACCACGCCATCAGCAATGCGGTGGCCAGCGCCGTGCGCACGAGTACCACGTTGATACCTGTCTTGTTTGGCATTTGCGTCTCCCCTTGGTTTGCCCCGAAGGTCCCCTACACCGGCAAGCTACAACGGCGCGGATGCCGTGAAAAGCGCCGCACTCCCGGTTTCGACGCATGCGGGTGCATCCCCGGCAACGCGGGCGGAACAACGAACCCTCTCGATCTGTCGAAGCCGGAACCGCGGCGCGATGCCGTAACGAAATCTAGCGCTCGCGGGCTTCTACACTGGACAGCGGCACCACCACACCCAAGGAGATCCCCATGAAAATCCATCCCCTGCTCTCGATCGCCCTGGTCGCCACGCTGGGCTTCGCCGGCGCCGGCGTCGCCAGCGCGCAAAGCAGCGGCGTACTGGTGCGCAACGACGGCATCTACCTGCGCTGCGACCAGTGCGGCACCGTGCAGCGCGTGGAACAGAACATCACCCAGGGCGGCGGCCACGGCACTGCCGGCACCATCATCGGCGCCATCGCCGGCGGCGTGCTCGGCAACCAGGTCGGCAAGGGCAACGGCCGCAAGCTCGCCACCGTGGGCGGCGCCGTCGGCGGCGGCTTCGCCGGCCACGCGATCGGCAACAACACCGGCAGCAACACCAGCTGGCTCGTGCGCATCAAGATGGGCAACGGCAGCTACCAGAACATCCAGGTCAAGGACGCCAGCGGCATCCGCCAGGGCGACCTGGTGCAGGTGGACGCGAACGGGAACATCATGCGCATCCAGTGAGATTTGCCGGATTGCGGAAAGACGAAACGCCCCAGTCGGGGCGTTTTGTTTGGGTGGCCATGGGCCGACGTCCCTCCGGTGCTTTATGCCTCGGGGAGTGGACCGTGGCCATGACTGCACAGTAACCATTCCGGTCATGGTGCAATGTCGAAAGACTGAAGGCTGGCGGGGGATCCGATGCTCAAGACATACACCGGGAGCTGCCACTGCGGCGCCGTCCGCTTCGAGGCGGATCTCGATATCAGCGCCGGCACCGGCAAGTGCAACTGCACGATCTGCACCAAGATGCGGCTGTGGTCGGCCAATGCCTTTCCGGAGGCATTCCGCCTGCTGGCAGGCGAGAGCGATCTCACGGACTACCGGGGGCGTGGAAACCCGGTCGCGCATCACCAGTTCTGCAAACACTGTGGCGTCAGGGCGTTCGAGTGGATCGGCATGCCGAACATGAGCGGCAGCAAGTACTACAACATCAACGTCATGTGCCTCGATGATGTCGACATCGACGAACTGATGTCCGCCCCGGTGGCGTATTACGACGGGCTCAATGACAACTGGGGCGAAAGGCCTGCCGAGACGCGGCACCTGTAGAAATGGGACCATGACGTGGGGATGAAGGCAGTTAAACGCGGCTGGCGAAGCTAGCCGACACGAACGCCAACGAGATCAGGTTCAGCTATTAGACTTTGAAAGTGAACCTGATCCCGTTTCGCGCCAACAATCATTGGATAGGAAGTTTTTGGCACGGACTCGCGTCTACGTCCGTGATCGCCATTAAACTTCTCCAGAGAGTTTGTTATCATTGTTAAACACATCGAGTTCGCGGCAAAGCGAGCAGTAATCGAAAAATGTATCCGCCCAAGTTGATAATTCTTTGTTTCCAGTTCGAGGCATTCCACTGCCCACCATTGCCTTTATGAACCAAAAATGAGGACAATCATCTACCCTGCTTATTAGATTAATATGATTCGCGTGAAGAAAGGGCAACTTGTCAAGGAGTTTTCGCACACTCTCCCTGGTTCTCTCATTGTGGAAGTCAAAATACTGGAACCAATCCGCGCACACTCCACCATGTCCAATCATAAGCGGAGCTTTTGAGTAAGGAGCGATCTTCGAAAAAGCCGACTTCGTGACTTCCATACTTAAAGATTGGAGTTCAAGTTTGTCTCCGGATGCCTTTGATATATCCGTTAATTGTGCCTGACACTCGCCAACTATCCGTTTAGAGTGCTTGCTAATGTAGGGATAGAGAGTCTCTTTGTCTGACTGCTCCTTCAGATGAACTACGAGAAGGTAGAAGATGTAGCTTGCCAATATCGAGGTAAGCAGTCCTTCGACAATGATGCCGGCCTCATACGCGCCATTAAATATGGCCTCGTATCGGTCCAAAATGAATATTTTAACTGCCAATATAACCGCTGAAGCCGCAGCTAAAATATTAGCCTCTTTTGAGGCTGTCTTAATGAAATGCAATGGATTCATTTTGAGCAAGTATGGGGTTCAAGAACGGGGTCAGGTTGACTTACTTGCATGGATATGGCGGAGAGAGTGGGAGAGGATTCACTCTCACCCCCGCCAAGCCTTCAGCGCGCTTGACCTGCCGGAAAGTTTGACCTCCGGAGTTGACCAACTGGCTGGCAACCTACCATGGCCTTGCCTGACCGCCATCTCGACCACTCCCCGATCGACAGCCCATCGACAGGTTCGGCCTCACCCCACGCCCGGCGTGGGTGCCTCCTGACATCGCCAGATCAGCCCCATGGCACCCTGACCTGGCAGTGATGTCCGGCCCGATCCGACTGCGCCGTCCGGCCGCTCGCCGACAGCAACGTCCGGTGGAACCGACCCGCTGCACTAAAAGTAGCCGGCGCCGGACACCGGTGACGTCCGGTGTCTGGTGGGGGCTGTCTTAGCTCAACACGGCCTTCAGCCGGCCTCGCGTCCCGCGTGCTCGGCTCTCAAATCGAGGCTCAATCTGGGCCACGTGGTCCAAATGTCCGATCAGGCTCTTCGCTGCCTTCTGGATAGCCTCGGGTGAGCCCTTTGCCCTGATCTCGTCCATGCGCTGCTTGATCATCTGGTGTTGGCGCTTGGGGGCGCCAACCACCCCATTCCGTATTTCTACCCCGGTGATGACTTTCATGGCGCGCCTCGGGATCACCTTCGATTTACCCGGATGGATCTTGACGCCCTGCTTCGCAAACAAGCGCCGAGCCCATTCCAAGTCCGTCAGCGACGCACCTGGCATCGTAAGCATGATGTCATCCACATAGACCGTCATCACGCCTCCCCTAGCCGTCGCGCGATGCAGCAACTTTTCGAAGTTTTCGCGGTGGCAGTAGAACGCCAAGACTTCACTGTGGACGCCGCCCGTTGGCAGGTGGTTTTTCCTGAAACAGCAGAGTTTGGCCAGCAAGTAGGCGACGTCTCCCGCGCAATTCATGGTGTCGCGGAAAAACTTCCGCACGTGTTGAAAGCTCGTGGAGGGGTAGAAGCTCTTGATATCGAGCTTGACTGAGGGGTCTTGCTGGAGGTGTTGCTGGGCGTTGCTCAGGAACGACCGCCCCCGGACACCCGATTGCCGATATTCGGGGGGAAGCACGCGCCGCAACAGCACCGCTATGCGAGCCTGCACCCGGCGCAGTTCCGGCTGCGCAGCCTGAAGGCTGCGCCCTTTCTCGTTCTTCCAGACCTTGTAGCTGCCGCGGGCAGCCGGTAGGTCTTCCAACTCCTGACGGCTGCCCTTCCAGTTCAGGGTATGCATCAGTTGACCGATGCCACGAACCCCATAAAGCCCGCACTGATCAAGCGCGTATTGCTTCCGCGGACGTTCGAGACGGGGTGGACGCTTCCGCTTTGTCTCCACTTTCGCCTTCCTCATGGGTAACCCACTCGAAAAACTTCAACAGCTTGCGGGCCTTTTCTTGCCGCTTGTCGTCCACCGGATGCTCCGCCTGTTCCTGGAACAGCAAAAACGTAGACGCCGGCACGCCGAAGACTTCGGCATATGCATTCAGCAACTCAATGGTTGGAGGCTTCTTACCTGCCTCAATTTCCGACAAGTAGGAAGGGGAAATTTTTAAACGCTTTGCGAGATCCGCCTGTTTCATCCGATGGAACTCGCGAGCGAGGCGAAGTGCTCTGTTGATCATCTTCAACTCCGAGAAATTTGGAGAAGAAGGGTGTGTGGTCACATGCCTATCAGCGATTAAACCAGTGCCGCAGTGCCTCAGAGACCCGGAATGCCAACAGGCACCACCGGAACACCACCGGGCTAAGCAACACCCCTTTCAACCGCTTCAAAAACCGCTTCCACCAAGAACGATGTCGGGCACTACTACCGATCAAGCTCATCTTCGTTGTCTCCGAGTTCGGCACCAGGAACCATTTCCTGATGCCCCCTCGCTAACCCGGGACGGGGTCTGACAACGTTCTTCACCCTTCCTTCCACAGTGACGACGAGACCCTCGCTCGTCGTCACCTAACCGCGTGCCGACGAGCACATCTCACCGCCGACCCCGAGGGCCGGGGCCCCTGGGGAGGACAGAGGCCGAAGCCTCCACGAACCTCACTCATCGAGGTTCCACTTGTGCGAGGGAGCGCCCGAAGGCAGACCCTTTTAGTGCCTGGGGCGCATCATAGCGGCGGCGAACACACTTCGCAATAGGCGAATTTTATTCGCGACTACGACGCGGCCGGGTTCGCCGCGGCGTCACGTCCGCTAGCAGGTCTTCGATCTCCTTGGCCCAGTCGGTGAGCCCCACTCCGCACTCCTGACACCAGTCCCTGATCTGCAAGCCGTCTAAGCGAATCACGCCTCGCTCTGCGGCGGTGACGTAGTTTTGCGTTCGCCCCAACCGGTCGGCGAGGTCGCGCTGGGTAAGGCCTGCCCGCGTCCGAACCGCGCGCAGCGTCGCCAGAAACACCTGATTTTCTGGTCGGTAGAGCGACTTTTGTGCTCGATCCGCCTGCTGCTTCAACGTCATAGGCCCGCTCCAAATTCGGCCGGGCACTCACGTTATGGCGCAGATAGCGATACACCGTCTTTGTGTTTTTGTTTACTCTTTGTTCTGGAGGTCGATCGTAGTCTCCCCCACCAACCAAGGACGGTCGGGCAAGCCTTGGCCTGCATCACTGCCCGCAATGACAAAGGGGAACCTTATGGCCCATTCATCGCGTCGTCGCACTTGGCTCGCATTGATCCTGTCTACGAGCCTGCCTGCGCTCGCACACGCTCAATCGCCCGTGATGCACTACACGGCAGCCGGTGCGCCTGACTTCTCGCATTACATCGTGGGGCAGACCACGGCAGCTCAAATCACAGCTGACTTGGGCACACCCATCTCCAGCCAGACCGATGCGAGCGGCGTCCCCGCGACCATGGATTTCCGCCTGCCGCTCCAGGGCGAGACCGCCACGACGACAGGGGGAGTTACCGCCACGGCGAAAGGGTTTGGCCTCGCTCAAGTTGAAAGCCACGCCGGATCGCTGCTGAGCCATATTCCTGGACTTGGAGGGATGGCCGCCGCCGCGGTCGTCGATGCAGGCACGTCCAAGGTGGCCGGCAAGATTGTCGGGGTCGGGAGCCAGGTTTGGCTGTGCATCGTGCAACTGGACCACGGCCGCTACAGCTCGGCCAGCTGCGGGCTCATCAACCGTCCGATCGGAGGCTGACCCATGACGACGTCTCCATTGATGTGCACCGCCGATGGCGAATGGACAATCATCCGCGCTCGCGCTCGCCCGCTCCCCGCCCGCATCACCGTGGTGAGCTTCGGCCTCGGCGCCTGTGCCGCTGGCCTCGTGACGATGTGGATGGGTGGAAACTTCGGCTTCTGGTTCTTTGCATGGCCCCTGGCCACCCTCCCGGCGCTACTGTTGCTGACGGTGTTTCATGACCGGCGCCGGCGCGTGCAGCACAAACCGATCGCGGTGAAACGCGGGGTCATCCGGCTCCCGAATGGGCAGGAGGTTCATGCAAACCAGATGTATGAGCTCCACCGACGCAACACCCAGTCGGGTCGCTCAGTGATCATCGCGGGTTCGAGCACAACGGCAGCGGTGGGGTTGATGGCCCTGGAAACTCACAACCAACTCGCTCGGGTGAGTTACACCGTGGAATTGGCCCACGACGGCACAAGCTCGGTTCTTGCAGGCGGCCTCACGGAGGACCAAGCCAATGCATTGGCTGCGGAAGTTGGCCGACGAAGTGGGTGCTTCGCCTGGTAAGTTGGCCTGAACACCAAGACGCCGCCCCTGGGGCGGCGTTTTCGTTGTTGGCATCTGCCCCGAAATGTTCCCCGCAGAGGCAACGAACTCGTCCGCTGGCTTTTTTGGCCGCCCCCAGTGCGTGATAGGCGATTCGTATGAGCGAATTTCTCAACTGGATCGACGACTTACCGACCACGCGATGAAACCGGTCATTTTAGGGCTCTCAGCGGCATTGACAGTCACGGGACTTCCGCTAGGTGTGATGGCCTCTTCACCACTTTGAGGTGGCTCACCACCATCATTACCTAGCCCAAAATTCCGCTCCCCAGGCACAAAAAAGGCCGGGGGAGCGTCCACTTCCCCGGCCTCTGTCTTGCAGTGATTTCCAGCCGCTGCGCCTCCCGATATAGGCCGATTCTTCACGCTGTCAAGCGCCCACCTCCCGAGGTGCGATGACCTATGTTCTGAGGTTGCCCCATGTTCTCCATTTACGACGTCGTCCGCGACGTTCTCACGAAGCCGTTCAACAACTACGAAATTGCGCGCGCACATGGCGTGTCAGAAGCGACGGTCCGGCGCTATCGCCGCCTCGCACAAGAGCGCGATCTGGCCTGGGACCAGCTCAAGGAGCTCAACAACACCGCCCTTGATCGGGCGTTCAACCGGCCACGCAAGGGCCGCGGCGTTCGCCACACCATGGACCTTGCGTTGATCCAGTCCGAGCTGGAGGCATCGGGGATGGACCTCCAAACCTGGTATCAGGACCACTTGGAAGCACATCCCGACACGACGGGCTTCATCTCTTACTCGCACTTGGCTGCGAAGATGAAAGTCTTCCGTGGCAAGCACGATCTGATCATGCGGCAGATCCACACACCGGGAGAGAAAGTCTTCGTGGACTACTGCGGCGACCTGCCCCACTACGTCGATCACGCGACAGGTCAGAAAGTGCCGGTCCAGTTGTTTGTCGGCGTGCTCGGCGCGAGCTCATTGCTTTTCGCTACCGCGACGGCCACGCAGCGCGTGCCCGACTTCATCGCAGCTCACGTTCGGATGTTCGAACATTTCGGCGGACGGACCGATGCCGTCGTGCCCGACAACTTAGCGTCTGCGGTGGCCCGTCCCGGGCCGGATCTTGTGGTTCAACGTTCTTACGCGGATCTCGCACGACACTACGACATGCTAGTGCTGCCGGCTCGCCCGCGAACGCCTACCGATAAGCCAAAGGCCGAGGCCGGGGTCAAACTCATTCAACGGGCTATGAAACGGCTGTGCTACCGCAAAACCTTCTACTCACTCGCGGAGCTCAATGCCGCGATCACCGAGGTGGTCAACACCATCAACAGTCGCCCGATGAAGGGCGGCGCACCGAGCCGGCGGGAGCGCTTCGAGAGACATGAGCGTCACCGGCTCCTGCCGCTCCCGGTCACCGCCTATTCGTTCGCTGAATGGAAGTCAGTGGTCAAGGTGCCAAAGGACTATCACGTCCTAGTTGATGGTCACTTCTACTCAGTCCCCCATGGGCTCGTCGGGGAGCGGGTAGACGTTCGCCTACAGGAAGCGCAAATCACGGTCTTCCATGATCGAAAAATCGTTGCGGACCATCCGCGGCAGCCGTCCAATGGCAAGTCTTCCAGCACGCTCGCGCATATGCCTCCCGAGCATCGCGCGCAGGCAGAACGCGCGCCCGATGCGCTCAAATCGTGGGCGGAAGATGCCGGCCCGAGCGTCATTCGATTTGTCCAGGAGAATTTGGAACAGGCCCGCCCCATTCGCGGCGTCCAAGCCGTGGAGACGATCAAGAAGCTCGCACGCGAGCATGGCGCCAGCGAAGTCGATATGGCCCTGGCGCGGGCGTATCAGCGCGGATCAGTGAACGCGAGCGACATCCGCCGGCAACTATCCTCGCTTCGCAAGCGCCAGAGTAAACCGGACAAGTCGAGTTTCCGCAACGTCGCCGGAGCCGCGTCATTCTCAGGAGGCTCGTCATGCTGAACGATCTGGTTTGCGAACTTCGGGCCATGCGATTGGGAGGCATGGCCCTGGCGCTGGAACACTGGGCCCAAGATCCTCGGAACGCCGATGGTGCTCCTCTGGACTGCGTGGCGGGTCTGATCGCGGCTCAACGGCAGATGGCCGGAGATCGCCGCCTGATGACGTTCCAGTCCCGGCACCGGCTGCCGCCGCACATGACACTAGGCGCATTCCAAGCCGGCTCGGCCCGCGGCCTATCGGTGCGCCAGTTCAACGAGCTGAAAACGCTGGGCTGGCTCGATGCGGGCAAAAACCTGGTGATCACCGGCCCTAGTCGCTCAGGGAAAACGCACTTAGCTGCCGGCCTGGCGCAGGAGGCCATCGGTCGGGGGCACGCGGTCAGGTTGGAGCGTGTGCCGGAACTGCTGGCGGCCATGTCCGAAGACCATGCAGACAAGGCCATCCATGCCATGATCGAGCGCCTGTCACGGCCTCGTCTCCTGATCCTCGATGACTTCGCCGTTGAGCGGGCCAACGAGCGGCAAACGGCTTGGTTGCGAAGGTTGATGGATCGACGAGCTTGCCGCGGGGTGACCGTTGCGACGGCCACGGCGGAGCTCGATGAGTGGGGCGCCTTTTTCGAAAACCCGGTGTCGGCGGAGGGCATCTTCGGTCGCCTGGTAGATGGCGCTTTGCGTGTCCAACTGCGAAGGCCGCAGCACGGGAAGGCGAACGACCCACCCTCTCCCTGATCGAGGTCCCTGTCCTCTCGAAATGCCCCCGCTTGTCGGGGGCTTCTTTTTGCCTGCGCGCCGCAGGCCCGTTTTCCTAAAGGCCTGCCCTCGCTTCCAACGCGTGCCGCTATCCAAGAATGCAGGCGTGCCGACTTTCAGACTGGCTGCGTGAACTGATCAGACCTAACAGATGTTGGCTACGGTTGATGTCACGCCCTGGTCTTGTATGACGGCACGCCCGCGTTCTGATTTGACGGCACGCATACCAGCCGCGCAAATTCATGTTGCTTCACCACGATTGCGTGCTTCCCAGCTACTCCATAGCTCCGGCTCAACCTCATCCACCACGAACATGGCGCCATGATATGCGCCTGTAGCATGCAGCAGGCCAGTCAGAAATTTCTCGTGTTTTGTAATAGAACCATCTTCCGATCGCTCAAAAATCATAGGCACAGCCATTGGAATAGCGAATTCTTCCAGAACCTTGGCGGCAGTGCGTGTGTCACTTTCAACGCCAAACTCTTTTTCAAGATCAGTGAGTTTGTCGGACGACAGCAACAGATTAATTAGCGCCTGCTCCGCCCGCTCCTCACTCGTGGGCGTGCCATTGACGCAGATGACTAGCTGCCTCAAAACATCCATAACGCTTATGCCTTTGCTCCCAGCCAGTAAACGAACATCCTTCGCCTTCCACGCCTTGCCTGACATTGCCGGAAGGGTCGTCACAAGGTCGGCATGGGGGACAAAGGTGCTGCCTAATGGATCAAACAATGCGCTGTTCTGAGGCCGCTCATCGAGGAAAAGCGCCCCTGTCACCCAACCCATCTTTTGCAACGCATTCTGTCGCATGATCTGTTGGGAAAAGCGCGACCAAACCGCCCCTTTCTTCTTACGATCAAAATCTCTTGAAACCCCCATGCCGGGTCTTTTTGCCTCAAAAGCAAAAAACTTCATCAACCCATGAACTTTCACGACGACGACGGCATCCACCCCGTATTTGATTTCATACTTTGTGGGTGGCTGGAGAGTGACGGCATAGCTCGACAAGCCGATGTATCGCCAGAGATCTCGTGTCCGAGCCATCCAGCTGGCGATGTATGCCCGTTCGTCGATGAGCGCCTTAGAAACCAGGTCTCGGCGGGTTACAGCATCCGCCGTATAAATCTGCGAAGGAAGCAGAGAGAGCATGACAAGTCCTTATCCAGAGTATCCGTTCCAAGAGGGGGCTTGGCCTACCTGGCATTCACTCATCCTCTATGGCGACGCGCCGCCGGAAGGACGACAGGAATAACGATTGCAGCCGCTGCCCGCCTACCTCCATTTCGCCGCGCCGCCCAAGCCGCGTCAACCGTTTCCTGAGTATTATTTTCCTCCAGCAATCTCATCGCGGTATCGGAGAAGCGAGCCATCTTCTGACTACCGAACTCAAACACATGCATGTTGTTGGGGTCAGCATCGATCCCAAGATAGTCACGAAGCGCTTTTGCTCGGTTGGTGCTGATGCCAAGCCGGTCCGCGACCTGTTGAGGGCTCCAGTGGTATTTCTTCTGTAGGTCAACCTCTCTGATAGCAGCTGCGGCACTTGGATCATCACCCGACACATAGCGAACCGCAGGCCCCTCTCGCTTGCTGAAGTGAACTCGAATGGTAGGACCCTCGCCAGCGACATCGCTGGCAAGGGTCATTAAGCGCGGAAACACTTGCTCAATCGCTGCCCCGTCCCGGATCGCCTTCTCGATACGATTGATGTCTCGCTCGGACACAGAAACGGTGTCGCTGACGTGTGCCTCCATGGATAAAAGCGCTCTAACCCTGCCCCGAGCCTCATCCCGGGCCCGCTTTCCAGGCGCCAAAAGATCTCGAATTTGATCGTATTCTCGATTGACGAGAAATTGAAAATCAGGGATCGGATGCGTCGATAAGGGGAGCACGCGCAGCGGTAGATTGTCCGCCAAGGTGTCCTCAAAGTGTTTCGCAAGCACCTGATCAATCGTTGTGACCAACGCCCTGGCGTTGATGTAGAGCGCGTCCTCCGCGACTACGATCATCCAGTGCTGGGCCTGGTCGCGCATCGTGTCGATCGTGCGGATGGCGCCCGCCTCACTCTCGTCGAGCCACCCATTTGCTTGGGCAATCCCCACCGCTGACTTGATCCCGATCGACGTGCCCTTCTCCTTGTCGAAAACTTCCTTGCCCTTCTGAAACAACAGCGCCTTGATCAACATTTCGGCACTGTGCTGGAGATGCAAGAGCACTGACTCATGACGCCCTTGATCATCGTGGCTATTGAATACTTCCATGCCACGACGCAAGGACGCCATTGCCTTGGACTTCAGTGTTCGGGCTTCTCGCTTTAGCTTCATGCCGGCTATCCGTAGTCCAGTTCGTCACAAGTTACCCCATGCCCCGCCTGAGATGCCAAGGGATCAAGGCGCCAGCCTCGGCCTGGGCCGCGCAGGCGTGAGTGCTGGCGGATCCAATGGTGTCTGCTCTGCCACCGCGGAGGCCTTCAGCTCAGGCTTTGGCGCTGGCAAGAGTGCCTGGACCTGCCCCCGGGCATCTTCCGGAAGCGCTGCCAGAAGCGCGGGCACTTCGCCTGTTCCGATCGCGTAAAACGCCTGGACGGCTTCCCCAAACTTGCTCTCGGCACGATCGTGCTGCTCCACGAGCTCCGCCTCCTCAACCCTCCAGCGTGCAATCTCTTGGGAGGCTGCCTTAGCCGCGATCTTCAAGTCCTGAATGTTCCGTTCCTCGGACGCCACGTCTCGATCCAGCTCAACCAGCTGTGCGGGGCGCCCCGCCGAAAGTCGAAGACGCCATGGATGAGCTAGAGACCACGCGTCGATCTTGCGCTGGGCCGTTCGCAGATGCCGCCGCGCCTCGTCCATCCGAAACTGGTCCCCAAGCTGCACTGCCCGCATCCGTCCGATTTCCTCGCGGTGACCCAGCAGCTTCGCGGTCACCTCGCCAAGGGCTCTCAGGGAGCGCTGGATGGCCCAAACCAGCCCGGACAACGTGTAGAGGCGTTGCCGATCAGCGTCGGTCTTCGGCACTGGCGAATGGGTGATGAAACGGTCCGCCCATGGAGCGTCCTCTTTCAAGCCCCTCTCTCGCGCAGCGGCCAGATCCTCGGCAAGCCCCGTGGTATCGCCGGCCTCCGGCGCTAGGTCGGCGGCGATCTCTTTCTGCCACTCGGCCTGTGTCTTCTTGGGACCGGCTTTGTTCTCGCGGGCAATGTCCGCAACGGCCTGGTTCCGCTGAGCGGCGACGGCTTCTGCGTTCGCCTGCTCGTAGACTTTCGACATGACGACGATTTCTCGTGCGGCATCCCCTTGCCGCGTGAAGAAGCCTTTTTTCTCCATTGCCACGGCTTTGCGGCTTAGGCGCGGCATTGGGGTCCGATCAATGCCAAGGCGCTCATAGCTGCGGTGGTCGTAATCGGCAACCAGGCCGGCGTCCGCTGCCAGTTCATTGGCCAACGACGCCCACTCTCGGTTCATCAGCTCAACGATGCCGGCCGACGTGCGCCTGTTCGACAAGGCGGAAAGCTTCGCGCCAAACCCCACCTCCGCCGCCGCGTCGGCTGAGGCTCCCTGCTCCCCATCCAACAGGATCCGACGGGTTGGGAAGAGAAGATGCGCGTGATACCCCTGCTGTGCCGGCGGCTTGATCTCGCCGAAAACGTTTGTCTCTGCGTCCCGATGCAAGCCAATCGACACGGGCGTGCACAGCTCACGGCAGATGTAGTCAGCCATGCGCCTGGCGAGATCTGCGGCCCGGGTGTCGTCCAGACCAAGAGGCACCGGGACCACGTAGTCGCGCGCGATCTGAGCATCTCCCCTCCTTTCGCAGGCTTCCACCCGGTTCCAGAGCTCATGCGGGTCCATCGCCCATTGAGGCGCACCTTCCGGCGCAATGGTGAGCGCGACCACGACTTCCTCACCGGCGGCGCGCTTGGTGTAGTCGTGCCAGGTGTCTGTGCGCACGTCGCGGAGACGCAGGCCGAGACGGTAGGCTGCTGCGCCGACAGCCGAATGGCCCTGCTTGCGGTTATGCGTGGTGAGATGAGGCCGGGAGTGGATAGGCACAGGGCTTCCTTGCGATGAGGGTTGAGGGGGAAGAAGTTGTGCGCTGGCGTGGACGCACCAGCGCACGGGGCACCGTCAGGTCGAACGACGGCAGCAGCGGCGTGAGCGCGAGCGCTCGGCACGCACTGATCCAAATGTGGAGCGGATGAATGTCAATGCTGCAAAAGCAAAAAATCGACGCAATATTTCGGCTTCGTGATGAATGTCACGAAGTGCAGAAGCTCGCGGCTGCTCGGCTTTTGAAGCCGTTGCTCGTGCTTGTGACGTGCGCTTTGGCTTCGGGGTCTCGTCGTGTTCGAAGAACACTAAGGCGAGCCCTTGCCTGGACTTTCGCCCTCGATTTTTGCCGTTGCTCTGAATGTCATTCCCACCAGAAGACGTATGGGGGCAACCTGGTGACCATTGCGCTCGATGTGGCAACCGATAGAGTGGATGTCAGAGTAAGCCATCGGGAGTAACCATGGAGCAGTTGCAGATCTTGTCGCGTTCGCGCCCAGTGCGCATCGCGTTTTTCATTGCACTGGATCAGCATGCTGACGCGGTGCTGGATGAAATTTTTCAATCTGCATTCTCACTTTGGGGCGGAAGATTTTCCCTCATCGTGCCCTGTGTTGATGGGGCACCGATGCCCAGTTACCTGCCATGGCTGCGAGCCTTCGATGCAGACCTAATCTATTCCTACGTTCCCATGAGTGAGAAGCAGGAGGAGCGCATCCACGAAGACTTCTATCCCTCGGAACTCATCTATCACCCAGTGGGTGACGGCCAACAGCTACACCCCAGCTTGCCTTTTGCGCCCCTCGGCATCGTCACCATGCTGCCATGGGCCAGCTTGCCGCAGCGGTTTGATGGAGAAAGAGGTGTGCGTGTTGTCCATGCGCTGGGCGAAGCTGAGAAGCATCCGTTTGTAGTCAATAACTGCGGCACGAATTTTCAGATCACGAATGCATTGCGCACGCAGCTAGCTACTTACGGGGAGCCTCTCATCCTGGTGGATCCGGCGGAACAACAGCGTTTGAAAGGATATCTCCGGGATCGGGACGCCACGATCGAAAATGTTCCCACCCTCCTTCACAGCATGGCCAATCATGCAAGAGACCGCAGTCAGGCTGATCTCTCGGCCATGGCAGCACCCCGACTAGACTTGTGCGACCACCAGTGGAGCCAGAGCTTTAACCTAGTTGTGGGGAATACAGCCGCAGACCGCCTCTTTTACTGGAACACACGCTCCTTTATGCCCGTTTGGCGTGACGGCAGTGCTGTAGATCTTTGCGTATCACCGAGGGATTTGGAGAATGAGGATTTTCTGACAGCGCTCGCCGCCTTTCTGTCTCGCAGAAATCACGTCAATGGAGACGCCGGCAACGGCCCTCATCGTGTCTCACTCCGGTCCGTCAGCATGACGGTCGAACAGCTCACACCATTCAAAGAGCAGCTGGCTGAAAAGCTGAGGTGGCAGAGCTTTTCCTGTGAACAGAGTGCTTCGCTGGATCGCTGTGTCCCGAAGAAGGAGATCCTCGACAGGGCCTGTTTGGCCGCAGGAGGGCCTCTTCGGCGGGCGGGTCAATGGCAGGAAAATTTTGTTTCGGACACATCATTCTGCGTCGCCGCGCCCCAACCGGAATACCTCCGTGCCTTCCCCCGGGAGCTTCTCGCACCGGAGACCGGAGCTTGGGCAGTTGATCTCGACATCGAGCGTTCCAACAACCACTCGCAATTTGACAATGTTCAACATCGCTGGCGTCTTCCCCGAAGGCTTCGCGTTGCGGGGGCGTTCTGCAATGCTTACCAACTGACGCAACCGCATGGTCGTCACATTGCTCCAAGAGCCTCGGACGAGGGCTATCTAACGGTATTCGCGGCAGGAGAAGAGCCCCTCCCACGGATCACACTGCCGACAGATGACCAGGCTATTCGAACAGCCTTTCAAAACGGGCGAGATTGGCGCCCTCTTCAACAGCTCGGAAACGCCCCCATTCGGCGTCCAAGACAACTCTGCTTTGCAGCTGAACGATCGGATGCTGGTCAGCACTTCTACGGCGTCTATCAGATGTTCGGATCGCTGCGCATGGCTCGTTCGATGGTGCTACACAAGTTCTGGCGGAAGCAGTTCGACAAGCTAGGCGCAACAGAACGTCGGGCGGAAGTCCGGCATGAGCAAGTGATACGTAAGATCGAACGCCGTCTCCCCCAGCGAGGCCTCGATCTTTCGGACGCTTCACAGAGGGAAGCGCTTGCCAACCTTGTGCTTGACGAAGCTGACGCAGAACGCATGACCACCCGGAACCTGAAGTGGTCAGGCCTCGCTAAGGATTTCGAGGAATTCATTGATCTCCACATGAAGGAACTCCCTCCGCTGGCGGAAGCCCCCCGTGACGAGGAGGAGGAGCGAGGCTTTCTACTTGAGGAACTGCGAAGGAGTGTTCAACGCGCCTGTGACCTGGGGGTCCTGCATCAAGGATATGAGCTGAGATGCCCCAAATGTCTCCATCGCAACTGGATAGCCATCGGCGACCTCAAACCCAAGGTCCTCTGCCAGGTTTGTCATCGCCCCAATGTCGCCCCTGTGGACCAACCCTGGCAATTCCGGATGAATGGGTTTCTGAGAGAAGCTCTCCAACGGCACGGCATTGGACCACTGCTATGGGTGCTGGCCCGATACCACAAGGCAGTCCGAAGCAGCTCCCTCTGGTTCGAGGGCCCCCTCAACATATTTTTCGATCACCACACCTATGACCGAAGGCAGCCCTCAGGTGATGTGGACCTGACCATCGTGCTGGACGGCAAGGTGACGATGTGCGAAGCCAAATCGTCGGCGCGCGGCCTCGACAAGCCAAAGAAAGTCGCCGAGCTTTTTGCCGCGCTTCGCCCGGACATCGCCCTTATTGCTGTGATGGAGGCGCCGTCAGCGGCCCTTAATGCCAAATTCGACGAATTCTCAGCAGCGCTCGCCGGCACAGGCATAGAGCCGAAACTTTGGACCTTAGACGAGGACGCAGATTTTGAGGACGCACCGTGGTTCAACTTAAGGACAGTGGCCCTCTAAATCTGGTCCTCAAAGTCGTTCATGGCACGGGCTCATTCTTCACCGGGTGGGGTCGGCGTGTTTCCAGGATTGTCGCCCTTACTTGTAGGTTGATACCCTCCCTTCACATCGGACGTCCCAGGGCTCTTATCTTGGGGTTGATAGCCTTCCCGAAGTGGTTTTGGAACGGCAGTCCATCCATCGTTAGCGTAGGTTGGCCCAGTCTTCTTGTCTTTGCTCATGGCATCGCCCTTTCTAATACGGATTATTCCGCGCCCGGTGGGTTTGAATTGGAGGACGCACCTCCACCATCTTGGCCCTGCGTCTCTGGCTGATAGCCAGGGTTTGTCCCACCGCCCTGGCCTCCAGAGCTTTGTTGGACAGGCTGGTAACCTCTCGTGACACCATCCTGTGGCTGCCACCCCTTGTTCAGGTCTTGTTCTTTGCCGTTTGACATTGCTTAGTCCTTGTAATCTCTCAACTCGATTGAGGCGATATCCGCTGAAACGATGATGACCCCGGCGGTATCGTTCTTGCGACGAACGAACGCTCCAGCATCATCCATCATCCAGGTCTCCTGAAGATAAAGCTGTTCTTTTTCCGGCGAACTGGAGGCAAAAGATTTGTCACCAAACTTGCCGCCGATGACCGTGCCGTCCTTCAACGTCACTTTCATCCAATACCATTTGCGTTGCTGAAAGACGAAGTCCCAAGGTTTGCCGACGGGATGAGGAGCATTCTTCTGAAATCTGGCCGACGTTCGGACCTTCTTCCACAGTTCAACCAGCAAGATCGGACTTACGAACATCACTAAGATGTAGAACAGCACGTCGCAAGGAGACCATCCCCGCAACTTTACGACATCTTGAACATGTCCCATCGGGACCGACCAAACGGCGTAATTGATACAACTATACGCCACAGCGTCCACGATCTGGTCCGAAGCAGGACGCGACGTTCCTGGGTATAGCAACTGATACCACTTGATAGCGATGAAGCCGGGGACAACGAACTGAATGAACAAGCTGAGCTTGTTTGGATCCCAGATATCCACAGGCCGAATTCCTTTATGCGCCTTCCGAAGTGAATGCTTTAACCGTTCAACTTGGCTCGGATCGAGGATAGAGCCAAACTCCAACCTAGTCCCGGCGCCACGATTTCAAGCATGGTCCCCGGCGCGTAGTCGCCGCTATACGTCTCTACGTGCTCCTCGTCCAGCTCGTGACCGACATACGCACATCGCCATTCCAGCGGCACCCGGCCGTCTTTCATCGTCTGGATCGCGGTCTTCCGCAGGCTGTGGAAACCATATTTGCCTTTGGCCGGCTGCTCGATGCCCACCGCAGCGATATGCCGGGTGAAGGCTTTCGAGAGCCAGTTCCCGGCCCCGTTCACTGCGCCGATCTTCACCTTAGGGAATAGACGGCTCTGTCCTTCCGAGCGCAGCCGCTCCACCCGCTCCATGAGGCCCAGCGCCAGGAGATCGGGGTGAATGGGGATCGTGCGCCGGCTCGCGCCATTCTTGAGGCTCTGCCCTTCCCCCTCGTCGGTGATCGTCAGGCACGGAACGCCGTCCACGTCCGTGAAGTTATCCAGGGCCAGCTGACCGACCTCGGACACGCGTGCCCCGGTGTAGAGCCCGATGATCGCGCCCCATCTTGCGCCCTCGCTCAACTTGTCCAAGGCCGCGGGGGCGTAGAGGGTTCGCACTTGGTCAGCGGTGAACGCCTTGAACCCCATGGCCTTGCGCTTGATCTTCTCGCGGGCGCGGAAGATCACGTGGCCCATCGCTGGGTTCTCGTCTTTCGGAAACTTCGGGTAGTGCCCCGCTTGAACAGCCCAAGTGAAGAAGCCGCGCAAATAGCTCGTCTTGTTGACGAGGGTCGGGGTTTGCAATCCGCTGGCCCGCAGGGCCTCGACCCAGGCGTGCACGTCCTCCCGCTGCACTTCGTGGAGCATCTTCTTCAAGCCGACATGCCGCGCAAACCCCATGACCGCAGCAGACTTGATGGTCATTGTTTTGCGCAGCGTGTCGGACTGGATGCTCTTCAACCATTCGTCAGCCACTAACCCGATCGCACGGGGCCGATTGGGCACGAGGGGCCCGGCGACGGGAGCAGGAGCGACGGCTGGCGGCGGTTCGTCCCACGCTGAAGACGTCCTGCGCACCGACACGAGCTTGATCAACTGCTCCAGGGCTTCTTTGGCCGCTTGGTTGTCTTCGGGCGTCCCATTGGTGCGGATCTTGACCTGGTGCGGCTCCGGCCCCTGCTCGATCTCGAACCCCTTCAGGCCCTTCAGGTAGTCCTCAAAGTCGCTTCCCATGCGGCTCCCTCGGCCACGCGCCACAGCAAAGGCTTGAGCATACTGCGCGCCCAACGCATACGCCCACGCGCGCGCCACCACGGGATCACGCGTGCCTAAGGACTTCTTGATGACGCGCCGCCCCAGCAAGGCGCGGAGATCCGCGGGAACGATCAGGCGGAAGTGCCACACGCCCGACGGATGACGCAAAAGATGGTGTGCCAAACGCATGTCGATTTGACCAACCGACATGACCAAGCGCGATCATCGATGTTTCGTAAAAGTCACGAAATATCAATGGATTAGCGGAAGTGGCGGAGAGAGTGGGATTCGAACCCACGGTAGGTTTGCACCTACGGCAGTTTTCAAGACTGCTGCCTTAAACCGCTCGGCCATCTCTCCGTTGTCGCTTCCCACCAAGGCGCGCTGCGCGCACCACTACGGCAGTTTGGTTCCGGGCATCCTGCCCTCCACCCCTTCGGGGCCAGCGGCTTGCGCCGCTGTCCGCTTCGGCTTCCTGCCTACGCGTCAAGACTGCTGCCTTGAACCACTCGGCCATCTCTCCGAATTTGCTCTGCTAGCTCGCTGCTCCCCGCAGCAGCACGCATCCTATCAGGTCCGCCCCGTCCCCTGCCCCGCGCGCCCCTTGCGCGACAGTGCGACCAACGCCCAGATCGTGATGGCGACGGGGATCAGCGCACCGAGCAGCGGCAGCAGCACGGCAGGGTGGCGCACGCTGACGGGGACCAGCTGGGTGGCGGCGGCGTAAGCGACGATGGCGATGCGCAGGGCGCGGCGGCGACGGGCGATCCAGGGGCTGGCGAGGATCAGCAGCAGCGCGATGCTGCCGAGCACGAGGTCGAGCGTGGGCACCGACCACACGCTGGCGAAGCCGAGGCGGGTGAGGATCACCGAGCCGAGCACGGCGAGCAGGAAGTAGCTGCTCCAGTACTCGACCTTGTCCCAGCCGCGCTGGGCCGGCGCGCTCACGCGATGCGCTCCTGCCCGCCCATGTACGGACGCAGCGCCGCGGGCACGGTGATCGAGCCGTCGGCGTTCTGGAAGTTTTCCATCACCGCCACCAGGGTGCGGCCCACGGCGAGGCCGGAGCCGTTGAGCGTGTGCACCAGCTCGGGCTTGCCGGTTTCCGGGTTGCGCCAGCGCGCCTGCAGGCGACGCGCCTGGAAGTCCTCGAAGTTGGAGCAGCTGGAAATCTCGCGATAGGTGCTCTGGCTGGGCAGCCACACTTCGAGATCGTAGGTCTTGGCCGAGCCGAAGCCCATGTCGCCGGTGCACAACAGCACCTTGCGGTACGGCAGGGCGAGCTTCCGCAGCACGGCCTCGGCATGCCCGACCATTTCCTCGAGCTGGGTGTAGGACTCATGAGCGCGGGCGATCTGCACCATCTCGATCTTCTCGAACTGGTGCTGGCGAATCATGCCGCGGGTATCGCGGCCATAGCTGCCGGCTTCGGCGCGGAAGCACGGCGTGTGCGCGGTGAGGCGTAGCGGCAGCGCATCGGCATCCTGGATGGTGTCGCGCACCAGGTTGGTCAGCGACACCTCGGCGGTGGGGATCAGGTAGCGCTTGCTGTCGCCGACCTGGGTGGCGAACAGGTCTTCCTCGAACTTCGGCAGCTGGCCGGTGCCCAGCATGCTCTCGGCGTTGACGATCACCGGCACGTTGCATTCGAGATAGCCGTGCTCGCCGGTCTGCAGGTCGAGCATGAACTGCGCGAGCGAGCGGTGCAGCCGCGCCAGCTGGCCACGCAGCACGGTGAAGCGCGCACCGGACAGCTTCGCACCGGCGTCGGCGTCCAGCCAGCCGTGGCGGGCACCGAGGTCGACGTGGTCCTTCACCTCGAAGTCGAACGCGCGCGGCGTGCCCCAGCGCAGCTGTTCGGCGTTCCCGGTCTCGTCCTTGCCCAGCGGCACGGACTCGTGCGGCAGGTTCGGGATGCCCAGCGCGATGGCGGCGAGCTTGCCCTGCACTTCGGCCAGTGCGGACTCGTTGGCCTTGAGCTGGTCGCCGATACCGGCGACCTCGGCCATCAGCGGCGCGGTGTCTTCGCCCTTGGCCTTGGCTTGGCCGATCGCCTTGGAGCGGGTGTTGCGCAGGTTCTGCAAGTCCTGCGTCCCGGTGGCGAGGCGCTTGCGCTCGGTTTCCAGCGCCTCCACGGCGGACACGTCGAGCTCGAAGCCGCGGGTTTCCTTGAGGCGCGTCGCGGTTTCGGCGAGGCGCGAACGCAGCAGGGCGGGATCCAGCATGATCGAGGTCCAGGTGGAGGTTTGAGCCGCGAATTATCGCCGCCGGGTGGCTGCAGTCGCAATGCAACGCACGCTTGACGCCCACCTCGGCCCTCCCCTGCTGCGCGTCCCGCCAGGGACTTCCTTCGCTCGCAGGAGAGGGAGCAAGGCGGCAAGCTCAACCGGCCAGCTTGCGTTCGCTGCGACCCAGCCACCAGGCCATCGCGGCACCGGCAAGCAACCAGCCGACAAGCTGCTCCACCAGCGCGGCCAGGGTGAAATCGAGCGGGAAGCGATACCAGTTCCAGTACGGCACCATGGTGCACAGCCAGGCGAATACCGCTGCCGCCGCGGCCAGCGCCACGCGCCGCCGGAAGCCCAGCCCGGCCAGCCCCAGCACGAAGGCCAGCGCCAGCGCGGCGAGCGTGTCGGACGCCCACTGCCGGCCGATCTGCGGGCCCATCTGCATCATGTCCTCGCCCTGCGGCTGGTAGACCACGAAGGCATACGGCGACGTCGCTGCCTTTTCCGAATACGCCTTGAGCACCGCCTCGTCGCCCATCTTCTTCGTATCCAGCGACGGCAGGATGTAGATGCCGGGCTGGGCACCCAGCCCATCGTGCAGGCTGCCCAGCACGGCGTTTTCGCCGACCGGCAGTTGGATGCCGACATTGCCCAGCCCCAGCGCCATGTGCGCCGCTACGCCCCACACGAACATCACGATGCCGCCGATCAGGCCTGTCACGAGTACGCGCATGTTCACCCTCCCCCGGTTGGTCCGGCGAATCTAGGCGAGGCTCCGGGGTGGCGGCAAGGGCGCGCGCAGCAGCCGGCGGCTACTTGCCGCGCGCCTTGCGGCGGGCTTCGCGCAGCGCCAGCAGCTTGTCGCGCAACTGCAACTCCAGCCCGCGTTCCACCGGCTCGTAGAACACGGTGCCATCCAGCGCGTCGGGCAGGCATTGCTGGTCCAGCGCGATGCCGCCCTCGGCGTCGTGGTCGTACTGGTAGCCCTTGCCGTAGCCCAGGCCCTTCATCAGTTTGGTAGGCGCGTTGCGCAGGTGCATCGGCACCTCCAGCGTGCCGGCTTCGCGCACCGCGGCGCGGGCCTGGTTCCAGGCCATGTAGGCGGCGTTGCTCTTCGGCGCCACCGCCAGCCAGATCGCCAGCTGGGCCAGGCCCAACTCGCCTTCCGGGCTGCCGAGGCGCTCGTAGGTGTCCCAGGCGTCCAGCGCCATGCGCCAGGCGCGCGGCTCGGCCAGGCCCACGTCCTCCACCGCCATGCGGGTCATGCGGCGCGCGAGGTAGGACGGATCGCAGCCGCCGTCGAGCATGCGCGCCAGCCAGTACACCGCGGCGTCGGGGTCGGAGGAGCGCACGGACTTGTGCAGCGCCGAGATCTGGTCGTAGAACTGTTCGCCCTGCTTGTCGAAACGGCGGGTGCGGTCGGCCAGCACCTGTTCCAGCGTGGCCTGGTCGATGCGGTTGCCTTCGGCCAGTTCGGCGGCGATTTCCAGCAGGGTGAGCGCGCGACGCACGTCGCCGTCGGCGGCCTGGGCGATCAGTTGCAGCGAGGCGTCGTCCACGTCCAGTCGCTGTGCGCCGAGGCCGCGTTCCGTGTCGGCCAGCGCGCGCTTGAGCGCGGCCACGATGTCGTCCGCCGACACCGCCTCCAGCACGTGCACGCGGCAGCGCGAGAGCAGCGCGGAGTTCAGCTCGAACGAGGGGTTCTCGGTGGTGGCGCCCACGAACAGAATCACGCCGCGCTCGATGTGCGGCAGGAAGGCGTCCTGCTGGGTCTTGTTGAAGCGGTGCACCTCGTCCACGAACAGCACGGTGCGCCGGCCCTGGGCGAAGTTCGCCTCGGCCTCGGCCAGCGCCTTGCGCACTTCGGGCAGGCCGGAGAGCACGGCCGAGATCGCCTTGAAGTCGGCGTCGGCGTACTGCGCCACCAGCAGGGCCAGCGTGGTCTTGCCGCAGCCGGGCGGCCCCCACAGCACCATGGAGTGCAGCCGGCCGGCTTCCAGCGCACGACGCAACGCACGGTCCGGCGCCACCAGGCGGCGCTGGCCCACGATCTCGTCGAGGTTGCGTGGGCGCATGCGCTCGGCCAGCGGCTTCAGCGCCTCGGGTTCGGCGAACAGGGAGCTCGCCGGCTGGAAGGGGTTGCGGGGCATGGCCGCCATGATACGGCGTGCGGCCCAGCCTCGCCCCGGGAAAGCGCCACGCCAGTTATCATGTTGCCGGGAACAGCGCACCACGCAAGGAGCCAGCCGCGCATGTCCGGGGGGATCCACCGTCAGCTTGGCCTGCACCGCCATCGCCGAACGCGTGGCGGCGTGGCGGAGCGCTGCGCTTGAGGCGGGCTGCCGGCACGCGCGCGGCCCTGCTGGCCCTGCTGCTGATGCTGCTGCCGTGCGCGTGGCTGCACGCGGCCGACGGCACCGATCGCTGGCGCCCGCTGGAGCGGCAGTGGTTCGACAACGTGGGCATGGCCGAGGGCCTGCCCCATTCCATCACCACCGCGCTGGCGCAGGATCGCGACGGCTTGCTGTGGATCGGCACCATGGGCGGCCTGGTGCGCTACGACGGCTACCGCGTGCAGGTGTTCGAGCTGGCCGATGCCGCAGCCGCCGGCCTGCCCGACACTTACGTGCGCAGCCTGCTCGCACTGCCGGACGGCGGCCTGCTGGTGGGCACCAATGCAGGCGGACTGGCGCGCTTCGACCCGCAGACCGCCCGCTTCCGCAGCTACCCGATCGGCCCCGGCGGCACCGGCAACCGCAAGATCTACGCGCTGGCGGCGGACGGCGACAGCGGCGCGTGGATCGCCACCGACAGCGGGCTGGACCACCTGGACCTTGGCAGCGACCGCATCGCGCCGGTCGACACCGGGCCGGCCGCACCGCGCAACTTCGCCGTGTACCAGGACCGCGCCGGCAATTTGTGGCTGGGCAACGACAAGGGCTTGTTCGTGCGCTACGCGGGCCGCAAGGATTTCGTGCGGCCGGAGCACCCCGCGGGCGTGGTCGACCAGGTGCTGCACGACGAGATCTGGGCGATGCGCGAAGACACCGAGGGGCGGCTGTGGGTGGGCAGCGTGCAGATGGGCGCGATCTACCGCGACACCGACGGCCGCTGGCGCATGATCCCCGGTTTCAGCGGTTACGACGGCACGGCACGGCAGGCCACCGTGCGCGACTTCCTGGAGGTGCGGCCGGGCCGGATGTGGATCGCCACCGACGGCGACGGCATCGTCACCTACACCGCCGGTGATGCCGACACGCGCGTGCTCGACCACGACACCTCGCTGCCCTCCTCGCTACCCGGCAATTCCGTGCGCGCGCTGCTGCTGGGACGCGCTGGCAACGCCTGGGCCGCCACCGACCTCGGCGCGGCACGCAGCAACGCCGGGGCGAACATCGCGTTCTCCATGCTGCCCTCGTCCGACCTCGCACACTCGCTGGCCAACCCGAACGTGCGCAGCATCCTGGTCGATGCGCGCGGCCGCGTCTGGCTGGGCATGGCGGCGGGCGAGATCGACATCATCGACCCGCTCACCGGCACCGTGCGCCACCTGAAGCTGACCGGCAAGCAGCTGCGCCGCGACGTGCAGAGCCTTGCCGAGGCGCCGGACGGCTCGGTCTGGGTCGGTACCCAGGGCCTGGCGCAGATCGATCCCGACACGCTGGCCGTGCGCGACGCGATCCTGCCAGCGCTGGGCGACAGTCCGGTGCTGAGCCTGCTGCGCATGGGGCCGTACATGCTGATCGGCACCTACAACGGGGTGTTCCGCTACGACTCGCGCAACGGCCAGCTGGTCCACTACCGCCACGTCGCCGGCCAGCCCGGCAGCCTGGTCAGCGACACCGTGCGGCAGATCGTGCGCGTGGGCACGGCGGTCTGGTACGCCACCAACAACGGCATCAGCGTGGCGCGCGATCCGATGCAGACCACCGGCTTCGTGAACCTGGTGCAGCACGAAGGCGATGCCGCCAGCCTGCCGCAGAACCTGGTGGACTCGATCGCCGTCGACACCCGCGGCCGCGTGTGGGCGGGCACGCTAGGCGGCCTCGCCATGCTGCCGCACGGCAACGACCCGCCTTACCGCTTCCAGCACCTCGGCACCGCCGCCGGGCTGGCCAGCGACAAGATCACCGCCCTGCTGCCCGACAACGACGGCAACCTGTGGGTGAGCAGCGCCAACGGCATCTCGGTGGTCGGCGGGCAGAGCCTGCGCATCCGCAACCTCGGCGTGCGCGACGGCCAGCACATCTCCAGCTACATCTACGCCGCCGCCGCGCGCATGCCCGACGGCACCCTGCTGTTCGGCGGCCTCGGCGGCCTCACCGTGATCCGCCCGCTGTGGCGCGGTCCCGACGACCCGCAGGTGCCGCTGCGCATCACCAACGCGCTGGTGAACGGGCACCCGCTGCCGTTCGGCCGGCTGCCCGGCGACCGTGGCACGCTGGCGCTGTCCGCGCACGAACGCAGCCTGCGCCTGGACTTCGCCCTGCTCGACTACCAGGGATCGCAGGAGACCGCCTACAGCTACCGCATGGCCGGCTTCGACGACGGCTGGATCGAGGTGCCCAAGGGCGGCACGCCCAGCGCGATCTACACCAACCTGCCGCACGGCCGCTACGTGCTGCACCTGCGCGCGGTGCCGCGCGGCCTGCACGCGCGCGCGGCCGAAAGCACGCTGGCGATCAGCGTGGCGCCGCTTTGGTACGAGACGCTGTGGGCGCGCCTGCTGGCCGTCGTGCTGCTGCTGGCGCTGATGGTACTGCTGGTGCAAATGCGCACGATCTACCTGCGTCGCCGCGCCTTGCAGCTGCAGAAGCAGATCGACGTGCACACCCGCGAGCTGATCGCCGCCAACCGGCGCCTCGACCTGCTGGCCGGCACCGACGAACTGACCGGCGTCTGCAACCGCCGCCGCTTCCTCGAACTGGCCGAGGGCGTGCGGCGCTACGCCGACACGGCCCCGGCCTGCATCGCCCTGCTCGACCTGGACCGCTTCAAGCGCGTCAACGACGAGTTCGGCCACCTCGCCGGCGATGCGGTGCTGCGCGCCACCGCCGGCGTGATCTGCCAGCAGTTGCGCGCCGGCGACCTGGTCGGCCGCTATGGCGGCGAAGAACTGGTGCTGTGCCTGCCGAACAACTCCGGCGCCATGGCCATGGCGATCGCCGAGCAGATCCGCGTCGCGCTGCGCGGTACGCGCACCTGGCACGAAGGTCGCGCGATCACCATCACGGTGAGCATCGGCGTCGCCGAGCTGCGGCCCGGCGAGGGCATGACCTCGTGGCTGTCGCGCGCCGATGCGGCGCTGTACGAATCCAAGCACCGCGGCCGCGACTGCTGCACGCTGGCGAGCTGAGCACGCGGCACGCTCACCGATCCGGCGGACCCGCCCTGCTCAGTGTGTATTGGCGATACAGACCGTAACCCAGGCCGCAGACTCCGGTGAGCGTGGCGGGGATCAGCAGGCTGTGCTGCTGCAGCAGCCGGAACAAGCCGGCACCGACGATGCTGCCGAGCATGAAGCTGGCCGCCACCAGCACGCAGACGCGCAGCCGCAGCCGGTCCACCGGCAGGCCGCGCAGCAGGTGGCCGAGGTAGATGCCCAGGTCGGTGAAGATGCCGGTGACGTGGGTGGTGCGGATCACCGCGCCGCTGTAGGCGCTGACCATGCCGTTCTGCAGGCCCATGCCGACCGACGCCAGGTACAGGCCGGCGGAATTGGAGGCGTCGAGCAGGGGCACGGCGGCGAACAGCAGCGCCGACTCCAGCACCAGCGCCACGCCGTAGCGCCGCCCCAGCTGCAGCGTGCTCTGCTGCACGATCATGCCGCTCAACATGGTGCCGAGCACGAAGGCCGCGATCGCCAGCGCCCAGTGCAGCGCCTCGCCGGTTTCGCCCTGACCCAGCGCGACGCCGAGCAGGCTGGTGTTGCCGGTCATGTTGCTGATCGACTCGTGCCGGAAACCGAGATAACCCACCGCATTGACCTGGCCGGCGATGAAGGCCAGCACGGCCGTGCCGAACCAGGCCCAGCGTGGGAGTTGGCGCAGCACCGGCATGGCGTCAGTTCTTCAGCGGCTGCACCTGCAGCACCGGTGCGTCGCCGATCACGTCGGCGCCCTTGGGCGGCACGAAGGTGAACACCGCAGGCGGGATCGCCACGTTGCGCTGCCAGTGCGAGAAGCGGATGTCCGTGGTGGAGCCGAGCTGGTCCTTGAACGTCATCCGCGCGAGGCCGTTCGCGTCGAAGCCGAAGTCCGCATAGGCGAACTGCGGGTCCTTCGCGGTGGAGGTGAGCCGCAGCCAGGCGAGGCCGTCGCGCTCGCCCTGCTCGCTGACCTTGAACTCGCGATCCATCTGCTTGAGGTCGGTGAGCACGGTGAGCGGGCTGTGCGCCTCCTCGCTGGACTGGATGCGCACGGTGACCTGCTCGAGTTCCGGGTCGTACATCCACACCCGGCTGCCGTCGGCCACGATGGTCTGCTTGTACGGCGCGGTGGTCTCCCAACGGAACTGCCGCGGCGCCTGCAGCGCCAGCGTGCCGGTGCTGGTCTTGCCGGCATTGCCGTTCGGGTCCACCAGGGTCTGGCTGAAATCGCCGGTGAGCGAATGCAGGCCGGTGGCGAAGGTGTCCAGCCGCGCGCGCGCGGCGCCGGTGGCGGCCTGGGCGGTGCTGCCCAGCGACAGCAGCGCGAACGCGGCCAGGACGAGCTTGAAACGTTTCATCGGATTCCCCGCGACGTGACGATGGACATTATTGTGGCCGCTGCTCACTTAACCTGCACTCTCATTCGTTCACCGGCAGACACAGCGTCTCCTTGACCTCTTCCATCACGATGTAGCTCTTGGATTCGCGCACGTGCGGCAGGGTCAGCAAGGTGCTGCCGAGCAGCTTGCGGTAGGAGGCCATCTCGCTGATGCGCGCCTTGATCAGGTAGTCGAAGTCGCCGGAAACCAGGTGACATTCCAGCACGTTGGGCAGGCGCAGCGCGGCGCGGCGGAACTCCTCGAAGATGTCGCCGGACTTGTAGGCCAGGCTGATCTCCACGAACACCAGCAACCCCGCCTTGACGTACTGCGGGTCCAGCCGGGCGTAGTAGCCGGTGATCACCTGCTCGCGTTCGAGCCGGCGCACGCGCTCGGTGCACGGCGTGGTGGACAGGCCGACGCGCTCGCCCAGCTCGGTGAAGGAAATCCGCCCCTCCTGCTGCAGGATCTTCAGGATTTTCCGGTCGATCTTGTCCAGCTCGCGGGTGCGTGATGGCATGGGGTTCTGGCTCCGGCGGGTCGCAACGGGAAAATCTCCCGTCATTTTCGTTCAACACGGGAGAAACCACCACCTGGTGGCGAATATACTGCGCGATTCATCCGCTGCGCAGCGCTTGGCGCAGGGAATGTGGCCAGGAGGAAACGATGCGGATACTGATGCTCGGCAGCGGCGTGATCGGGGTGACCAACGCGTGGTACCTGCGCCAGGCCGGACACGAGGTGACAGTGCTGGACCGCGAGGCCGGCCCGGCGCTGGAAACCAGCTTCGCCAATGCCGGCCAGCTGTCGTTCGGCTACACCTCGCCGTGGGCCGCCCCCGGCGTGCCGCTGAAGGCGATCAAGTGGCTGTTCGAGGCACACGCGCCGTTGTCGATCCGCCCCACCGCGAACCCAGACCAGTACCGCTGGCTGTGGCAGATGCTGCGCAACTGCAGCGCCGCCCGCTACGCCGTCAACAAGGCGCGCATGGTGCGCCTGTCCGACTACAGCCGCGACTGCATCAACGAGCTGAGCCAGGCCACCGGCATCGACTATGAGGGGCGCCAGCTCGGCACCACGCAGTTGTTCCGCACCCGGCAGCAGCTCGATGCGGCGGCCCAAGACATCGAGGTGCTGCGCGAGTACGGCGTGCCTTACGAGGTGCTGGACCGCGCCGGCATCGTCAAGGCCGAACCCGCGCTGGCGGCTACCGTCGACAAGCTGGTCGGCGCGCTGCGCCTGCCGATGGACCAGACCGGCGACTGCCAGCTGTTCACGCGCAAGCTGGCGGCGCTGGCCGCCGAAGCCGGCGTCGAGTTCCGCTACGGCCAGGAAGTGGGCGGCCTGCAGCGCGACGGCGACCGCATCGCCGGCGTGCGCATCGGCGACCGGCTGGAAAGCGCCGACGCCTACGTGGTCGCGCTGGGCAGCTGGTCGCCGCAGCTGCTCAAGCCACTGGGCCTGCGCCTGCCGGTGTATCCGCTCAAGGGCTATTCGCTGACCGTGCCGATCACCGATCCGGACGGCGCGCCGACCTCCACCATCCTGGACGAGAGCTACAAGATCGCGGTCACCCGTTTCAACGACCGCATCCGCGTGGGCGGCATGGCCGAGGTGGTCGGCTACGATCGCTCGCTGAACCCGCGCCGGCGCGCCACCCTGGAGAAGGTGGTCAACGACCTCTACCCGCGCGGCGGCGACCTCGCCCGCGCCACGTTCTGGACCGGCCTGCGCCCGGCCACGCCGGACGGCACGCCGGTGGTGGGCGCCACGCCGTACCGCAACCTCTACCTCAACACCGGCCACGGCACGCTGGGCTGGACCATGGCCGCCGGCTCGGGCCGCTATCTCACCGACCTGATAGCCGGCAGGACGCCGGCGATCGACCCCGAAGGCCTGGACATCTTCCGCTACCTCGGCCAAGCGGGGCGGCACTGATGCGGCCCGCGCAAGCCCTGATCGACCTGGCCGCGCTGCGCCACAACTACCGGCTGGCGAAAAAGCTGGGCGGCGGCAAGGCGCTGGCGATCGTCAAGGCCGACGCCTACGGCCACGGCGCGGTGGCCTGCGCCCGCGCGCTGGAAACCGAAGCCGACGGCTTCGGCGTGGCCTGCATCGAGGAGGCGCTGGAACTGCGCGCGGCCGGCATCACCGCACCTATCCTGCTGATGGAGGGCTGCTTCGACGCCGGCGAACTGCCGCTGGTCGTCGAACACGACCTGTGGATCGCGGTGGCCTCGTCCGAACAGCTCGAAGCCGTGCTCGCATTCGAGACCCGCGCCACGCTGCGCGTCTGGCTGATGCTGGACAGCGGCATGCATCGGCTGGGCCTGTCGCCGGAGGATTTCCGCGCCGCGCACGCGCGCCTTTCCGCCTTGCCGCATGTCGCGCCGCTGGTGCTGATGAGCCACCTCGCGCGCGCCGACGAGCTGGACAGTCCGCGCACGCTGGAACAGCTGGAGAACTTCCGCCGAGCCACCAACGGCCTCGCCGGCGAAACCAGCCTGTGCAACTCGGCGGCCGCGCTGGGCTGGCCGCAGCTGCGCAACGACTGGGCGCGCCCGGGGCTGATGCTGTACGGCGCCGATCCCTTGCATGGACAGCCCCACGAGCACGCCGACGAACTGCAGCCGGTGATGACGCTGCAATCACGCGTGTTCCTGGTGCGCGAGATCGCCGCGGGCGAACCGGTGGGCTACGGCGCGCGCTTCGTCGCCCAGCGCCCCACCCGCGTCGGCGTGGTGGCGATGGGCTATGCCGACGGCTACCCGCAATACGCCCCCAACGGCACGCCGGTGCTGATCGACGGCCAGCCCGGCCACACCATCGGGCGCGTGTCGATGGACATGCTCACCGTCGAGCTCACCGACCATCCGCAGGCCGGCGTGGGCAGCCTGGTGCAACTGTGGGGCGACACGCCGCGGGTGCCGGCGCTGGCGCCGCTGTGCAACACCAGTGCGTATCGGCTGCTGTGCGCGCTCAAGCGCGTGCCGCGCGTTTATCTCCGCGCCTGAAACCAAGACGCAATTCGCGTCCCTATGGTCAATCTCGGAGGCGGCGGCGCGAGCACTTCGCGATTACCGTCGTGCTGTGGGGCGCTGACCACGCCGTCCTGCTCCATCTGTTCGATCAGGCGCGCGGCGCGGTTGTAGCCAATGCGCAAATGCCTTTGCACGCCGGAGATCGAGGCGCGTCGGGTCTGAGTGACGATGGCCACTGCTTTGTCGTAGAGCTGGGTGTCGGCTTCGCCACCTTCCTGCTGCAGGCCTGCGTCGGTGATGAACTTACCGTCGCTGGTAGCCTGCACTTCCTCCAGCACGCCCTCGATGTACTGCGAGCCGCCCTGCGCCTTCAGCCAATTCACCACGTTGTGCACCTCGTGGTCGTCCACAAAGGCACCATGCACGCGCTCAGGCTCGGCGGCACCGGGCAGCAAGTGAAGCATGTCGCCGCATAGCGGAAGCGCTTCAGCCCCCGCATGTCCGAGAACGCGCGTGGACTCCCCTTTGGTGCTCAGCCGGAAAACCAAACGGTGCATGACTCCATTGCGGAATAGCCCATCCAGCGATGGTGTCACATGCTGCACTGTCAGAATGAGGTGAATACCGGCGGCAGAACCAAGCAACATGATGCGTTCGAGTAAGTCGCCAGCCGGGTCAGTGTCGTGTTCGTCGAGCCCGCCATCGTTCACGATGACAACACGAGGCAGTGGCTCTAGTGGCTCGGGAGTGAGCCGGCCGGGATGATGCAGTGGGTCGAGAAGCGGCCTCCCCACGCTCTCGGCCTCTTTCACTTTCTGGTTGAAGTCTCTGAGATTGCGTACGCCTATTGCGGCCATCAGCCTGTAACGGCGCGCCATCTCGGCCACGCACCAACACAGCGCGTTGGCGGCCTCATTCATGTCGGTGACGACCGGCGCGAGCAGGTGCGGGATGCACTCGTAGACCGAGAGCTCCAGCATCTTCGGGTCGATCATGATCATGCGCACGTCTTTCGGGCTTGCTTTGTACAGCAGCGAAAGGACCATCGCATTGACCGCTACAGACTTGCCCGATCCAGTAGTGCCGACCATCAGCAGATGCGGCATCTCGATCAAGTCCAGCAATACAGGACGACCAACGACATCCTTGCCCAAGGCCAAGGTCAGCGACGATTGGCGCTGGTCGAAAGCAGCCGAGCGCAACAACCCTGACAGATAAACGAGCTGCTGCCGAGCATTGGGCAAGTCCAAGCCGACTGTGTGCTTGCCGGGCAGGAAGGCAACCACACGTGCCCAAGGGATTCTCAGTTGTCTGGCCAGTAGCGCCTCTTGAGCGACCACCTCGCTGCCGCGCACATCAGGCGCCAACTCCAGCTCGAAACGGGTGATCGCTGGACCGGGATAAACGCCCACTACCTTGGCGTCGATGCGGAGGTCCTTGAGCTTCAACTCGACCTGGCGCGACAGCACCTCCAGCGTCTCTTCCGAATAGCCCGGCCCCTGCTCCAGCGTCTCGTCGAGCAACCCAAGCGGCGGCAAAACACCCGCAAAATTCCTCTGAAGCTCGGACAGCTCCATGTCTTCGTCGGCCGATCCGGTCATGCGATCCCCTCCCCTCAGAACCATGGATCATTGCTGTGCAATCACCCCTTCGGCGGTGGTGGTGCCAGCACCTCGCGGTTGCCGTTGTGCTGGGGGGCGCTGACCACGCCGTCCTGCTCCATCTGTTCGATCAGTCGCGCGGCACGGTTGTAGCCGATGCGCAGATGCCTTTGCACACCCGATATCGAGGCGCGGCGGGTCTGGGTGACGATGGCCACGGCCTTGTCATAGAGCTGGGTGTCGGCGTCGCCGCCTTCCTCGCCTTCCTGCGGCAGGCCGGCGTCGTTGATGAACTTGCCGTCCGACGTGGCCTGCACTTCCTCCAGCACGCCCTCGATGTACTGCGGACCGCCTTGCGCCTTCAGCCAGTTCACCACGCCGTGCACCTCGTGGTCGTCCACGAAGGCGCCGTGCACGCGTTCGGGCGTGGCGGTGCCGGGCGGCAGGTAGAGCATGTCGCCGTGGCCCAGCAGCGCTTCCGCGCCGGACTGATCGAGGATCGTGCGCGAGTCGATCTTGCTCGACACCTGGAACGCGATGCGGGTGGGGATGTTCGCCTTGATGAGGCCGGTGATCACGTCCACCGACGGGCGCTGCGTGGCCAGAACCAGGTGCACGCCGGCGGCGCGCGCCTTCTGGGCGAGGCGGGCGATCAGTTCCTCCACCTTCTTGCCCACGATCATCATCATGTCGGCGAACTCGTCGATGATGATCACGATGTAGGGCAGCGGCTCCAGCGGCTCCGCGGCGAGGTTCGGCATCTCGGGATTGGGGCGGAACAAGGGATCCAGCAGCGGCTGGCCGGCGTTCTCGGCGTCCTTCACCTTCTTGTTGAAGCCGCCGAGGTTGCGTACGCCCACCGCGGCCATCAGCTTGTAGCGGCGCTCCATCTCGGCCACGCACCAGCGCAGCGCGTTCGCGGCCTCCTTCATGTCCGTCACGACCGGCGCCAGCAGGTGCGGGATGCCCTCGTAGACGCTGAGCTCCAGCATCTTCGGGTCGATCATGATCATCCGCACGTCTTTCGGGCTGGCCTTGTACAACAGGCTCAGCACCATCGCGTTCACCGCGACGGACTTGCCCGAGCCGGTGGTGCCGGCCACCAGCAGGTGCGGCATCTTGGCCAGGTCCACCACCACCGGCTTGCCGCCGATGTCCTTGCCCAGCGCCAGCGCCAGCGGCGACTTCAGCTGGTCGTACTTGTCCGAACGCAGGATCTCCGACAGGTAGACGATCTGCTTGCGGGTGTTCGGGATCTCCAGGCCGATCACGTTCTTGCCGGGGATCACGTCCACCACGCGCACGCTGACCACCGACAGCCCGCGCGCGATGTCCTTGTCCAGGCTGGACACCTGCGAGCCGCGCACGCCCGCGGCCGGCTCCAGTTCGAAGCGGGTGATCACCGGGCCGGGATACACGCCCACCACCTTGGCCTCGATGCGGAAATCCTTGAGCTTCAGCTCGACCTGGCGCGACAGCACCTCCAGCGTCTCTTCCGAGTAGCCCGGACCCTGCTCCGGCGCCTCGTCCAGCAGCGACAGCGGCGGCAGCTCGCCGGGCGCGGAGGCGCCGGTGAACAGCGGGATCTGCGTTTCCAGCTTCGCGCGCTCGCTCTTCGCCACCGGCGCCGGCGGCGTCTCGATGCGCACCGGCTCGCGCTTGGCCTGCTTCACCGCCTCGACCTTCTTCGCCGTCTCGCGCTCGGCGCGCGCCTGCTGCGCCTTGAGCGCATCGGGCGCCGCGCGCAGCTTGCCGCGCAGCCACTCGACCACGCGCAGCGTGGCCTGTCCGGTCCAATCCATCAGCTTGAACCAGGACAGCCCGGTGGCCAGCGTCACCGCCACCAGGAACAGCGCCAGCAGCAGCAGCGGCGCGCCCTTCTCGCCGAACGCGGCAAGCAGGCCATGCGCCACCGCGCTGCCGATCACGCCGCCGGCGCCTTGCGGCTCCATCGTGCTTTGCCGGAAGTTGAGCCAGCACAGGCCCGGCGCCGTGATGAAGAAGAACACCGCGCCGATCAGGCGCAGCGAGGATTCCCAGGGATGCACCGGCTGCACGCCGCGCTGGCGCAGCACCTGCACGCCGAGCAGCAACAACAAGAGCGGGAAGAAATACGCCACGCCGCCGAACAGGTAGCGCAACAGGTCGGCGACGTAGGCGCCCACCGTGCCGCCCAGGTTGTGCACGTGTGCCGCCGCGCCGACATGCGACCAGCTCGGATCCTGGGCGTCATAGCTGAACAGGCAGACCAGCAGGTACAGCGCCAGCGGCAGCAGCACCAAGGCGCCCGCTTCGCGCAGGCGGCGCTTCAGCTCGTCGCTGAGCGGGGTGCGTTCCTTTTTCTGTTTGACGTTTGCGCTGCGCGCCACCGGGACGGGCTTCCTTGAGTGCGAATTCCCGGCAAGTCTACACAGGGAATCCCGAAAAACCGCCCTGCTGGCGATTTTCGCGTCAGCAGGCCCGGTGCATGCCCCGCCCGCTTCGGCCGATCAAGCACTTGCGCGCCCGCCGCGGCGAACCATGCGACAAACGCATCCCTTGAATCGGCCGCCCGCCTTCCCCATCCTTGCGGATCGGCATCCCGACCGATGCAACCTTCGCGGCGGTCGCGGCGAACAGCCACGCAGACCGCCGACCACCCTGAGGAACCCGCGCAATGACCGCCACCCCCAAGCACACCCGCCTGCTCATCCTCGGCTCCGGCCCGGCCGGCTACACCGCTGCGGTGTACGCCGCCCGCGCCAACCTCAAGCCGACCATGATCACCGGACTGCAGCAAGGCGGCCAGCTGATGACCACCACCGACGTGGACAACTGGCCGGGCGACGTGGAAGGTCTGCAGGGCCCGGCGCTGATGCAGCGCATGGCCGAACACGCCGAGCGCTTCCACACCGAGATGATCTTCGACCACATCCACACGGTGGACCTGAAGCAGCGCCCGTTCCGGCTCAAGGGCGACTCCGGCGAATACACCACGGACGCCCTGATCATCGCCACCGGCGCCACCGCGAAGTACCTCGGCATCGCCAGCGAGGAGAAGTTCAAGGGCAAGGGCGTGTCCGCCTGCGCCACCTGCGACGGCTTCTTCTTCCGCGAGCAGGTGGTGGTGGTGATCGGCGGCGGCAACACCGCGGTGGAGGAAGCGCTGTACCTGTCCAACATCGCCAGCAAGGTCTACCTGGTCCATCGCCGCGACAAGCTGCGCGCCGAGAAGATCATGCAGGACAAGCTGTTCGAGAAGGCCGCCGCCGGCAAGATCGAGCTGGTCTGGAACCACGCCGTGGACGAGGTGCTGGGCGACGACTCCGGCGTCACCGGCGTGCGCGTGAAGGACGTCAACTCCGACGCCACCCGCGACATCGCCGCCACCGGCTTCTTCGTGGCGATCGGCCACACGCCGAACACCGGCATCTTCGAAGGCCAACTGGAGATGCACGACGGCTACATCCGGATCCACAGCGGCCAGAGCGGCATGGCCACGGCGACCTCGGTGCCCGGCGTGTTCGCCGCCGGCGACGTGGCCGATCATGTCTATCGCCAGGCGATCACCTCGGCCGGCTTCGGCTGCATGGCCGCGCTGGACGCCGAGCGCTGGCTGGACCAGCAGAAGCCGGTGGGCTGATGCAGGACGCCCTGCCGCTCCGGTACGCCGGAGCGGCGCCATGGATAGCTGGCATCATCGTGCCGTGATCGAAGCACGCTTCCACGAGAACATCGCCGACATCCCGGCCGCCGACTGGGACGCGTTGCGCCCCGACGGCAACCCTTTCGTCGCGCACGCCTTCCTGCACGCGCTGGAAGACTCGGGCTGCATCCGCCCCGAATGGGGCTGGCAGGCACACCATCTCGGGCTGTACGAACACGGCCGGCTGCGCGCCGCCGCGCCGCTGTACCTCAAGGGCAACTCGCATGGCGAGTTCGTGTTCGACTGGAGCTGGGCCGCGGCCTGGGAACGCGCCGGCGGCGACTACTACCCCAAGCTGCTGTGCGGCGTGCCCTACTCGCCGGTCCCCGGACCGCGCCTGCTCACCCGCGGCGACGCCACGCTGCAGCGCGCGCTGATCGCGGCGATGCGCCGCGAGGCGGAGCGCCTGCAGCTGTCCTCGGTGCATGCGAACTTCCTGCACGACGACGAAGCCGCCGCCTTCGGCGCGGACTGGCTGGAACGCGGCGACGTGCAGTTCCACTGGCACAACCGGGGCTGGCGCGACTTCGACGATTTCCTCGCCGCGCTCAACCACAAGAAGCGCGCGAACATCCGCCACGAACGCGCCCGCGTCGCCGCCGGCGGGCTGCGCGTGGAATGGCGCGGCGGCGACACGCTGGACGCGGCCGAATGGGACGCGGTGCATGCGCTCTACCTCGCCACCTTCGACGCCAAGGGCAACCACGCCGCGTTGACGCCCGGGTTCTTCCACCGGCTCGGCACGCTGGGCGGCCTGGCGCAGCTGGCACTGGCGCACGATGCGGACGGCATCGCGGCGATGGCGCTGTTCCTCGAAGGCGATGGCGCGCTGTACGGCCGCTACTGGGGCAGCCGCATCGAGACACCCGGCCTGCATTTCGAGCTGTGCTACTACCGTGGCATCGAGCACGCGATCGCACGCGGCCTGCAGCGCTTCGAACCCGGCGCGCAGGGCGAGCACAAGCTGGCGCGCGGCTTCCTGCCCGTGCGCACGCAGTCGCGGCACCTGCTGCTGCACGAAGGCTTCCGAACCGCCGTGCGCGAGGCGCTGCGGCACGAAGCCGAATCGATGGACGATTACGCGCAGGAACTGGCTGCGCACAGCCCGTATGCGCAAGGCGGTGCGCGATGATCCGCCTGCACGAACTCGACCCCGCCGCCCCCGAACGCTTTCCCGATCCGCGCACGGCCTTGCGCGAACCGAACGGCCTGCTCGCCTTCGGCGGCGACCTCACGCCCGCGCGGCTGCTGGCCGCCTATGGCCAAGGCATCTTCCCGTGGTACGGCGACGAGGAACCGATCCTGTGGTGGTCGCCCGACCCGCGCTGCGTGTTCCGCACCGGGGCGCTGCACATCAACCGCAGCCTGCGCCGGCAGCTGCGCGGCAAGCCGTGGCAGGTGAGCGTGGATCGCGCATTCGAGGCGGTGATCCACGCCTGCGCCGCGCCGCGCGACGGCCATGCGGGCACCTGGATTCTGCCCGAGATGATCGATGCCTACGTCGCGCTGCACCGGCTCGGCCACGCGCACAGTGTCGAGGTGTGGGACGGCACGCGGCTGGTCGGCGGTGTCTACGGCCTGGCCGTCGGCCAGCTGTTCTGCGGCGAGTCGATGTTCAGCGCCGAGAGCGGCGGCTCCAAGCTTGCGCTGGTGGCGCTGGCCGGCCTGCTGCAGCAGTGGGGCTGGCCGCTGATCGACGCGCAGGTGGCGAATGCGCACACCCTGGGCCTGGGCGCCGAGGAGATCCCGCGCGAACGCTACCTGCATGAGGCCACGCGCCTTGCCGCCCTGCCCGGCCGCGTGGGTAGCTGGGCCGATGCCGCAGCGCTGCTGCCCCAGCCGGGCGCGACTCAGGCGACCTGCTGAGCCAGCGCCGCCTGCTTCAACGTCGCGTAATGGGCGAGGAACAGCTCGACCAGACGCGGGTCGAGCTGGCTGCCGGCGACCTCGCGCAGGTAGTCGAGCACCCGCGCCTCCGGCCAGGCCGGCTTGTACGCGCGCTCGGTGATCAGCGCATCCCACACGTCGATCACGCTGAAGATGCGCGCGGCCAGCGGAATCGCCTCGCCGCGCAGGCCCTGCGGGTAACCGCCGCCGTCCCAGCGCTCGTGATGGCCATACGGCACCGCGCTGGAACCGCGCAGGAAATCCACCTGCTGCAGCAGCTCGTGGCCGATCCGCGGGTGCTGGCGCATCAACGCGATCTCGCCCTCGTCCAGCGGGCCGGGCTTGGTGAGGATGGTATCGGGCAGCGCCAGCTTGCCGATGTCGTGCAGCAACGCGCCCAGCCGAAGCTCGTCCAGCGCACGGCCGCGCACGCCGTCCAGCCGCGCCAGCTCGGTAGCCATGCGCGCCACGCGCTCGGAGTGATGACCGGTCTCCTGGTGGCGCACGTCCATCGCCGTCACCAGCACGCGCAAGGCCTGTTCGCGCCCCTGGCGCAGCCGACGGTTGCCTAGCTGCAGTCGTCGCACGTCCTTCCGGATCATCCAGTACAGCATCGCGCCGGTGACCAGCACGAAGACCCAGCCCTTCAGCGTCTGCAACTCCATGCGCAGGCCCACGTCCGGCACCAGCGCATCCAGCGCGCGGTCGGAGCACCAGATCCAGATCGCCGCGAACAACACGTAAACACCCGCGATGCGCAGTGGCGGACTCATCCGCATGGCTGCGATTCCCCCTGTTGGAAGTGCGTATTCGGCCACGCCCCGGCGCGACCGTCGAGGCGCGCCCACCGATCCTGCGATGAACGTCTCAACCGCCGTCCCCCAGCTTGCCGGATTTGCTCACCATATGCCCAGGTACAGGCGCGCCGGTTCAGGCCTTGCGCACGAACTCCGACTTCAGCTTCATCGGGCCGATGCCGTCGACCTTGCAGTCGATGTCATGGTCGCCTTCCACAAGGCGGATGTTCTTGACCTTTGTGCCGACCTTGACCACGAGGGACGAGCCCTTGACCTTGAGATCCTTGATCACCGTGACGCTGTCGCCGTCGGTCAGCCGGTTGCCGTTGGCGTCCTTCACCACCAGCTC